>OKWJ01000382.1_pt1 | contig 57824 bp, 41 predicted proteins | sample 1607121 | NCBI WGS metagenome assembly OKWJ01 (sample SAMN04414080, study PRJEB24778) | human gut metagenome | material: faecal | host: Homo sapiens | reverse complement strand
ACTCAATGAGCGAAAGCGCCCACGAGACGCAAAGTTCTTTTGTTAAATTACGGAAACTAAAATGCTAACAAACATTTCATCTACTTCATATAAAAGTGCTGGTAATCTTTACAGTCTTTCCAGTCACCGCCCCACAAAAAGCCATTTCTCTTAAAGATTTTATATGCCATGTCTTTTTTGTGAATCATTTTATCTTTATGCTCTCCCTTACACAAGGTTATATCACGTTCGAGATATTCGGTTGCATTTTTCGGGAAATAGCCATCCTCTCTGACATAGGGATTCATCAGCGGATTGATATCAATTGCCATACCAAGGGCGTGTTTTGACAGTTCGTCGCGCCCCTCAACCGTGCGGTAATTGAATGCTGATGTATTATTTGCCTCCATGGATGCTTCGTCGTCCCCGTCAAAATCATCCACAAGGCGCACCCGCTCAATCGGATATTCCCATTTGTAAAGCTGGTAAAATGCCCGCATGACAGGATATGCAATTTTCTGGTTTACCACCAGTTCGCCTTCCTGAATCTGTCCCTGGAAATCATAATGGATAATTCGCACATAACGAAGCTCATCCAACGAAATATCGGGATTTTCACGGTACGAAACTCCTATCATTTTCTCCTTTACATATTCCGGCAAAATGGCACTGTTAAAGCCCTCTTTGTAGACTTTGTAAGTTCCCACATATTTGCGTGTCTGCAATAATTGATACAGATAAAATACCGTAAACAATAAAACAACTGCCTCGTAAACATGGCGGACCGATCCGATTCCAACAAAAGTCAAAAGGAAAATAAAAATTCTTGCAAATACGGTGACCCACCAGCCAAACTGCATTCTCCGGTTGGTACTTACATTTGCCATGTTATCCGAAACATTTACCGTCATGTAAATCATGATATATTCCATCCAGATTTCAAATACAAATGCTAAGAAATATAAACTGAGGGAAGACAAAATTAAGGCTCCCCCATTCACATAAAACGGAATGACGCGAAGGGCAACGGAACACCCTCCTGCCAAAACAGCTAACAGTGCACCAAACCAGAATTTTTTGTTATGTTTCACAAACATAAATGCACCAACAAGCACTAGTAAACAGCCAATAACATCCGGCAGTAAGTCCACCTGCAAATTATGTCCTAAAATATTCTGCGTTACATACTGCTGTATTCTTGGGTGGATATCAATTCCATGATAAAGCCCTGTCGGCTGTATAAAATCCGGATATGAAATACCGCTGCCCACCATAAAATCAACGCCGGTAAACAACAATCCAATTGCGATTAATACGATTGCCATAGTTACGCCTCCTAACAATTCATTTACCAATTAATTCTGCTTTCTCACTATTTTGTATTCATCATCCGTCTGATAATATGGACAGGATTGATACGATGAACCTAAAAATCTTGCCATTTCATCTTCGTCCAAATTGACATCACATTCTGCATAGCCATCATCGTCATAAACGTAAAAGGCACAAAACTCACAATTAGTAACCATAACAATCTCTCCTTCTTCTCCATATATTAACTAAAAAAAGCAAGGTGCCGACAAAAATCAATTCAAAAATCTGCCACACGCCACCAAACGCTGCATTCAAAAAGTAATACGGCAGGCAAAAATACGACAGTACATGCGCCCATGGAATCAGCACCGACAAATTCAAAAATACCGGTGTAAACAATACGCTGATACACAAGTAAAACAACGCAAAGAGCCAAATGACACCTTCTTTTACCCGAATTGCAGATAGCAAATCACAAAACAGTACCACTATTATATCATAAATCAGTAGAGAAGCAATTTCTTTTATTGTTAAAAACGTAATTCCGCATAAAAGCTCGGAAAAAATTCCTGATATTGTCATCAGAACCACCGGCACCGCAATCGAAAAAAGTGACATCTCTCTGCGCCATTTTCCAGTTACTGCAAAAGGAATCTGTCTTCCACAATCTTTTCGATAAAGAGCAAGCCCGCAGAATCCGGCAAGCAGAATCAAAAAAGCCACACCACCATGTAACGGTGCCAAAAGATAGTCTCCCATCTGTTTTTTTGCAAAGTTCTGCTTGTTTATTTCCATCGTAAATGTTTGCTGCTTTGCCAAATTATCCTTATATTTTTGCGAAATCTCCCCTTTTTCAATTTCATGTGATTCAAAAAGTCCGGATTGTGCAATGTAATCCTCAAGCATCTGTCTTCCGTACACGCGGAACACACTGCTTATCACAGCCTCTCTCGCAATCAGAAAAAAGGCATTTCCCTCACTGTTGTATTGCTTAATGCATTTTTCATACTGCCCATTTTCATATTGCTTTTCAAGTGTATCCGGAAACACATAACCACACGTCAAATCTCCCGTTCGGATTTTTTGAATCATATCCTTCTCAGAAGATATTTCACAAAACGTAATCATACCGGTTTTACTAAGAAGTTCCTCCTGAATTTCCCGGACAAAAGCAGTGTCTTTGTCTGCCACAATTCCCACTTTTACTTTTGTAGACTTTTGATGTGCCGCATAGGAGTACAAATAAGTAAAAAAAGGCAGGGCAATCAGCAGAAATAAAAAGAATTTCTGGCACAAAAAGCGTTTGGTATATTTTTTCAGCCATATTTTCATGCGATGCCCCTCCTCTCTCTCTTCATGCGCCACAAAGCAAGATAAAAGAAACAGACTCCATACATAAGTGAATAAATAAGTGATGGCGAAAGAATCTGTCCTTTCATTTCCGTATACAGTAAATTAAAGAAAACTCCTCCCGGCAGTATTTTCCCAATGCTTACAAGAATTTTGGGAAGCATATAGTCCGGGAATGCACCGCCAAGCAGCACAAACTGTACCGCAGCAAATGCAAACAGAAACAGTATCTGTCCGGCATTTGCCCTGCCGCACGGAATGACACAGGCAAGCAGACAAGCCGTACAAAAACTACCAAGGGCAATCCCGCACATATTAAGCATCGTCACCTTTTCCCCTAAAAAGGCTGCAAATCCGTAAAATCCGGCGGTCATACAAATAAGTAAAACGCCGCCATTTAGCAAAATATCAAAAAAAAGCGTATCGACTGGGTTTATTTTCTTCCCTTTCAATAAGCCAAGCAATACCGCTGTCGGACGCTCCCGCAGAGAAATCAAAATCGTCCCCAAAAGGACAAAAAGTGTCACCATAATCCCAAGAAAAATACGCGTAGTATCTTTCATTCCGGAAGCTGATTTTATTGTTTTCTCATGAAACAAAGTTTCCTGCCGCAGCACAAAACGAATATAATTGCGATTCATATCCATCGCCACGGTCTTCATACTTCCCTGTCTGCCATACTTTGCATATAACTGATATGCTGCATAGTCACCGGCTTTTGCTGTCAACACAAAAGAAACTGCCGAATCCACCAGTTCCTCCATCAATGCACTTTCAATTGTAGGCGTTTTAGCCGTTGTTATATGGACGGAAGTTTTTTCATTCCGATATATTTTCTCCAATAAATTTTCCGGCAGCGTAACATAAGCCGCCACCTTTCCTTCATCCAACTGCTCTTTTGCCTCTGTCTCACTCAGTTCCCGGAACTCACATAAGGCTTTCGTATCTGCCATATTGCTCACATACTCAAGTAACCCTCGCTCCATAAAACCTTTTTCAGGCACGACAACCCCAATATGGATTTTACTGTTTTCCGAAATTGCAGACAAACAAACAAAAAATACAGTCAAAAAAACCGCCATAGACAAGAAAATGACAGGGAGGACCCTAACGGTCCTCTTTGCCATTTTCTTAAGATAACATATTTTGTATAAATTACAAAGTGTCATTTTCATCCTCATAACTATCTGTATAACTGTCATCATCACTATCGGTATAGCTGTCATCATCGCTGCCATCATAACTGTCAGTATAGCTATCATCATCGCTGCCATCATAACTGTCGGTAGTTAAAGAAGTATCCGCATCATCATCGGATGAATACGCATCACTCAATCCTAATGGATCGGATGAAGATGGACTGAATAAGGAACTGATATCACTAAGTCCCCATTTACTTAAAATATTCTGCAGATTAGTCATCACGTCACTCTGATACTGAGTCAAAGTTGACTGTAAGGTGTCTGCTGTCACAACCTGCTCTTCACCGGCAGGCATTTTTACTTCACCGTCAAGAGCAGCAAATGAGTATTCCATTCCAAAGGTATTCGTGCCTGATTCACCCTGGTCAAACGATACATCTTTGAAATCAAGGGTAATGCTCTTACCTTTTTCTAAGTTTTTCACACTTCCGCTGCATGACATTTTCACCTCATCCGAATTATACGATTTTACGGAAGCAGACATTGTAAGTGCATTATTATTCTTCGTGTCAAGGGATTCTTTCACCTCTGTTGAAGTGATTTCTGTACCCATGCTTGAAACAACCATTTTAATTGTATCTTCGCATACATCACCTTTTTTACCCTGAAGACTATAAGTAACTGTTCCAATAGAAGAACCATTCTGTGCTAAAGATAACTCAACATTTGCTGTGTTTTGGGCATCGTTATCTACAAATGTACCATGAATATCTAATTTAACTCCGGCAACTGTCACAGAAGTTTTGAATCCTGTCAAGTTACCGTCCGTGCCCTCTACCGTTACAATAATATCCTGTGTGTAAGATGTAATCTGTGGAACAATCATACCAACGCCGCTGGCAATTGTTCCTTTGGACATACCAAGTTTTTCTTCAATCTTACCAAGCGTCTCTGACTGGCTGCTTACATAATCACGGAATTTATTTACAAACTCATCCAGTGAAACTTTTGTAATCTTAATCTGATAACCATTATCTGCTTTTTCACATTCTGTGCTGTCATACAAGGCATCCCCCTGCTCCTCTAAGAAAGCAGAAAATGTCTCCTGCAAATCCGGAAGGACTGCCAAAACAGCCGAAATACTATTCAAAGCTTCCTGACTCTCATTATCGGATGCCGTAATGCTGAATGTTTTGTTTGGAATCAGCTCCGGCAGAGAAAATGCTGCTTTCTTTTCCTCTAATGAACCATAAGCTTCTGCTGATAACTGACTGCCATCTTTGGAAAGGGCAATCTTTGCGGATGCTTTTTTGTTGTTTACATCCAGTGATAAACCAGCACCCATTTCCATGCCGGACAAATCAACGGAAGAATCCGATGACTGGATATCTTTTATTTTGTAGTTGATATCCATTCCTTTGTCTAACATAGCCTTTGACAATTCATCAAGACCAAGCTGCTTGCTCACTGCGGACTGTGTCATCTTTTCCGGTGCCTGTTTCAAAAGGTCAAATGCCTTCTTCTTTGTCGAACCAAACAATGTACCGGTAGCTGCCAGTACAATTCCGGTTGTCACGACTCCGACAACAACAACGATTGCAATAATTAACGCAATCAGTTTCCCCTTACTCTTCTTTTCCATTTTTTCCTCCATTTCCCTACATAGGTAGGCTTCTTTTTTGAATTGCTTCTATGATAATCAGCCTTGAATCCATTCCGTGAGTTCAAAACCGTTTATCTCTTTATCCAACGTGACAGTACTCCCATCACGGATTCCATATAAAGAATCGCAAAACATGATTTCGGACATCTCATGAGATGCTATTATAACACTTTTTCCTTTCCTTGTAAAATTCTTTATCAATCGAAGGATTTCGTTCTTCGCCATTAAATCCAATGCTGCTCCCGGTTCATCCATTACTAAAACATCCGGATCACCAGCCAGTGCACAGCAGATACTGAGTCTTTTTTTCATGCCTCCGGATAACTTTTTAACCGGTTTTTTATAGATTTTATGCATGCCAAAATAAAATAACCACCCATCTTCCAAATCTTTCTGCATACGTGCTTTATCATTTGCATACCATAATTCCAAATTGTCTTTTACTGTTAAATCTCCAAATAACGGATTTTCCTGTGGCACATAACCGACATGCTCTGAAAGAAATGTTCCATCCACCGCTTTTCCATTCCACAAAATAGTCCCTGCATCCGGCTTCAGTGCACCAACTATAATTTTTAAAAGCGTCGATTTTCCGACTCCATTGGCACCCACAAAGCATACACTCTCTCCGTCTTTTACAGTAATTGAAACATCACGTAAAACTTCATTTTTTCGATAGGATTTTTGTAATTTTTCCAGTTCAAGCACGGCTTCTTTCCTCCCATTTTTTTCTGCCTTTTGTGACAATCCGGTAAGCCAAAAAGCCAAGAATCAAACCAAAGAGCATCCCCGCCAGTACATCTGTTGGATAATGCACATAAAAGTATAATCTTGTGCCGCCCATGATAAAAGCAAACAAAAGTGCTGCCACACCCATCTTTCGATGATTCATAAAGATTGCCATTGCCGCCGCAAAGGAGGAAAGGGAATGTCCGGATGGAAATGAATAGTCTTTTGGGTTCTGAATCAGCAGGGCAACCGACGGATTCCGCCAGCACGGTCTCGGTCTTGCCACCAATGGTTTTAAGGTAAGATTTCCCACAAGAAGGGAAAATAACAACGCAAGTAAAACCGATATGCCAACCCATCGCGTCTTTTTATAAGCAACGAGACAAAGCCCCAAAGCAATCCAAATTAAACCACCCTCTCCAAGCAATGTAATTGCCTTGAACAAAACAGTTAAAAACTCATTCTGTATTGACTGAAACCAATTAAGAATTACGCTGTCAAACCAAGCTACCAAAATGCTCTCCTTTACTTCCTTTTCTTCTTCACAACAATTTTACACGATTTTTTCATCGTGCCATAAATCGCATAAATGCGGACTGTTCCTTTTTTCTTTGCCTTTACAACTCCCTTTTTCGATACAACGGCAATCTTTTTATTGGATGATTTCCACTTGATTTTACCATGTAGTTTCGCCGGCCAGAACGATACCTTCAAACGGTATTTTTTACCGGCACGAAGGGTTTTCTTTTTCTTATTCAGCGTTATTTTACCAATTGCTTTATAATATTTTTTCAGTTCTTTCGCTGCCCCCGAACGAATCAAGTCTTTGTAAGCAAAAAATACATAGCCCTCGGCATTACCACTTCGAATCAGTCGAATCTGTGAAGCAATATTGCCGGACGATTTTTTCCAGCCCGGGTCTTCTTTTAACGAATAGCCGGTCTTGTAAAGGGCAAGCCCCACATACATCGGTACGTCACGTTTGTTGATTTCACGCCACTTTGCCAGACGCTCACTAAATAATGCTGTTTTTTTACCGCCCATAATATAGTTATTTGACCAATAAATCTGCGGAATTACATAATCCACATAACCACTTTGAGACAGCCATGTTTTGACATCCGCCCCGATTTTTTCACAATATGTAATATCACCGGCAGGGCTGATACCAAACTTCAACGATTTCTTTTTCTGCTTTACCGTCTGATAAACTTTCCGAACCATCACATTTACATTTTGACGCCGCATTGCAGCCGGCACTTTCTTGTATTTTTTTATATTGGTCGGATAAAAATAATCATCAAAGTGAATGCCATCCACTGCATACCGGTTAATAATTTCCTTTACCTGATTAACAATCCGTGCTGTCGTCTTTTCACTTGCCGGGTCAAGAATTTTTGTCGATGAAACCCGGTATGGATTCATCCAAGCATGGATTTTTAATTTGTGTGAATGTGCAAGAGAAACCAATATTTTCAAAGGGTCATACCCCGGTGCTTTTCCATCCGAAGAAATGTACTTGCTAAATCCTGCCACAGAAGACGGATAGATTGCATCATCATAAGCCCTTACATGAAAATAAACGGTATTACATCCGTTCGCCCGGATTGTTGCAAATATTTTATTCGCATTGGCACGAAACTGTGCCTCTGTTTTATCTTTCAGTCCAAGTTCCTCAAACTCAAAGCAGGACACCCAGACGCCTCTGGTCTGCAAAGAACCTGCCTGCACTTTGTTTCCATTTCCCAAACTCAAACAAAGTGCCATAAACAAAATAAGCAGAAAACTATAATGTTTCACGTTATTTTATCTCCTTTCCATTCTCTTTTTGCGCCTGTCTTTTGTAATAAAGAGGGGCAATTCCATAATATTTCTTAAATAATTTACTAAAATAATACACATCTTCATATCCCACAGCCAGCGATACATTGCGGACACTTCCACAATTTTCTTTTTCCAATATTTCCTTTGCCTTTTCCAGCCTGATTTTTATCAAATAGCGAATCGGCGACTCTCCCGTTTCTTCTTTGAAAATCTTTGAAATATAGACTGGGCTCAGATACATATTCGCCGCAATCTGGTCAAGTGAAATATGAGAAGCATAGTTCTCATTCATGTACGCAATAATTCGTTTTACCACATAACCCTTACTGCGGGATTCAAAAACAAATCCATGATTTTCCTGCTTTTCTTCACCATGTATCTGCCTGAGAATCAATACTAACATCTGCACCATATAGGCTTTTATCATGAAATACTGCCCACTCTGCTGGATTTTGGTTTCAGAAATCATCGTCTGCACCAGCTGGTTTAAGTCCTGCTTCAACTCCGCCCGGCACCGCAGCACCGGCGCCCCATCCGGCAGAACTAACGACTGCGGCGGCATATCCTGAAAATGAAAATTACTCAGTCCAATATACACTTCAATAGGCGGTTTTTCCCCTTTTCTCAATTCAAAACGATGCACAAGCCCCGGATTTCCCACTAACAATTCCCCCGGCTGCAGTAAATATTCTTTTCCTTCTATGTAGTATCTTGCCTGCCCAGACAAAATATAAGTCAGTTCCAAATAGTCATGGCTGTGGTCCTCCCCACTGACTTCCGGCACCTTTTTCCCAATATATAAAAGATGGGGATTAAAATCTCCATACGACAGATGGTCAAACTGCATCTTAAATCTCCTTCTCTCCTAGAGTGCTTTTATGCAAAATATTTTACTATGTTTGTTGGGAAAAGTAAAGGGGAAGGGGGTGGTGTTAATTTTTTTGGTTCCATAAATGAGTAGAAAGGCTTTGCGCCTCGTGGGCGCTCTCGCTCATTGAGTGCGTAGCGATATGGGCGCTGAAACTACCAGCGCCACATACCGACGTACTCAAAACCCACGAGTCACAAAGCCTTTCTACTGATTTACTGGAATCCTAAAAGATTAGCAACTGTCTTTATCCCACCACACCTGACAAAAGTGTTCGATAATTTAGCAAAACTGTTCAATAGTGTTCGATTAGTGTTCAAAAAGTGTTCGATAACTGCTTTTATCGAACACTTTTCTATTAATTGATTACATAATGAGTTGAAGGTCCTTTCCCAATCTTTTTTATCTGTCCTTCTTCTATCATCTTATCAAGAAGCTTTCTTGCACCTGATTTTGACTTATATCCACAAATATCTGCCGTAACCTGCGAGGATATGCTCCCATATTTTGCAATGTACTCAAGTACATTTTGTTGTTTAGTCATTGGTAACGTTTCAAAAATATATTCATCTTCCACGCGCAAATCTGCTGCCCCCGGAATATATACAACCTGTCCAACTTCTAACTTTAAAGTGACACGGTCTGCACGAACCGAAAAATCAAATTCAGGTTTTTTCCAGTTCTGCTCTTGCCATGCAGTCATAATCTTATCAACTCCACTACCGGCACGCTCACCAACATTAACAAACCCAAACATTTTCAAAATATTCGGGTTTCTCGGATCGCTATTTCCTCCCGCATAAAATTCCTCTTTTGTGATTCGTATGGTTCCCGGATTTGAAATCGTTATCTCTTTTCCCTTCTTAACAACAACCACACCTCGTCTTTCATAATAGTTGGAATGCGCCAAAGCATTTGCCACAGCCTCTCCTAATGCCGCGTGCACATCTACACGATCCACCCGGTATCCATCCTTGCGGTTTACAAAAGGTACCGCAATATCATCATCGATCCGATTAATTACTTTATAGTAAAAATCATAAAGATTACCGCTCCAATCTCCTTCATCAGAATGTGTCCGGAACAACCACCTAACAGATTTATCCTCACTTTCTTCGCGATAATCTAAAAAATAATTTGGAAATACTTCTGTTATCCGATAGGCTTCCCCAAAAAACAACAAGCCTGCAATAGTCGGAGACAGTTCACCTTTATTATTCTTGGCAACGGCCCGCAGTTTCATTAAAAATTCATCATTTTCAAGTAAATTCCACGGATGTCCTTGATGCAATTGTTCAAATACAATCCGATACCCCTTGATGGTATCTGTATTCAACGCATCCAACGTCATATTATCTAATACTTCTGTATCTGTTCCACCATCTCGCTGATCTGCAAACATAGCTCGGACTGCTTCCTCTGAACATAGGAAATCCCCCTCATAATCCCTGCGATAAGTTCCTTTCATCGGATCAACCCCAATATACACCGGCTTATCATGCCGGTCCGCTGCCGGAACATCAATTCTAAGAATCGTTTTCCCCTCAACAACCACAGGATACACATGATGATTCAATAAAATGTTTTTTGATACTTTGTGTCGATCATTCACTATACTCCAAAAATCTTTTTGATACTTGATTACTTGCTTTTCAGTTAAACCTTCCACCGTAAAAGAATCGCGGTGCTCTTTGATACCAAGGAATATCGTTCCACCATCTGTATTTGCAAAAGAAGAATATGTCTCCCACATACTTACCGGAAGACCATTTGCAGCAAGTTTGCACTCATACTCATGGTTTTCCTTCAGTTCCAACTGATTTAATATCTCCTGTTTCACAATATCCGCCTCCAATCAACTACTATCCCCTTATATCTTTACCAATAAATCCGCTCATAAAACCTTCTTAATAATTCAAATAATAAATTCACAATATGATATTATACTACCACATAACAAAATGTGAATCAACGACAAAAAGCCCATCCGCAAGAGACAAACATTATCCTATCTCAAGACGAATGGGCTTTTTCTATTTCCTTACTTTTTTCCTTACTCTTCCGCTTTCAAATAATTTACATGCAGAAGTTCGTGGCTTCTTCCTTTCAAGACTCCATTTTCGTAGAGCTGGCTCACGACCGGATTTTCGCCGGAGCGTTTAATAATCGCAGATTTGTCTGCTTTATACATTCCGGTAGAGCGTTCCTGTTTGACGGACTGATAGCCAAATGGCTGACCGGCACCGCCGATACATCCATATGGACACGCCATAACCTCGACAAAATCAAAATGTTCTTCACCGGAACGAATCTTTTCAATCAGGTTATCCGCATTTCCAAGACCGTTTACAACACCGATTCGCAGTGTTTTTTCGCCGATTTCGACCTCTGCCACTTTGACGCCTTCGAGGCCACGGATACCGGTATACTCTAACTGGCGCATCGTCTCATTGTCCTGTGCTGCCACATGACGGAGTGCTGCTTCTGTTACACCACCGGTTACGCCGAAAATAACGCCTGCTCCGGAGTAAATGCTAAACGGCATGTCCGGTGCACTCGGCTCGATTTCATCAAACTGAATTCCCAATTCTTTAATCATAAGAATCAGTTCTTTCGTTGTGATTACATAATCCACATCTGGCACATCATTTCGCTTAAATTCGTCTCTGGCTGCCTCATATTTCTTTGCTACACATGGCATAACCGCAACCGATACCGTTTCTAAGCCGGCTTCTTTATCTGCTGGTTTGTAGTATTCTTTAATTACCGCACCAAACATTTCCATTGGCGATTTGCATGTAGAAACATAAGGAAGCATGTCACGGTGTTTTGTCTCCACAAAGCGGACCCAGCCCGGACAGCAGGAAGTAAATAATGGATATTTATTTCCGTTTGGATATGTATTTTCACCATTTTCCAATTTACGTACAAGTTCTGCTGCCTCTTCCACAATTGTTAAATCGGCTGCTACACTTGTATCGAACACAGTATCAAATCCACACATACGAAGTGCGGTATAAATTTTACCAATTGAGTTTTTGCCTGGTTTTAAGCCAAACTCTTCGCCAATCGCAACACGAACCGCTGGTGCAACCTGTGCAACAACACGCTTATTCGGAGCATACAGAGCCTGCCAAACCTGTTTTAAATCTTTCTTTATGGTAATTGCCGCCGTCGGACAAACAGCTGCACACTGTCCGCAGTTGACACAGTCTGTCTCAGCAATTTTTCGGTTAAATGCCGGTGTAACAACCATATTGGCACCACGGTTTGCAAAATCAATTGCTCCCACATGCTGCACTTCGTTACACATACGCACACAGTCACCACATAAAATACATTTGCTTGGGTCACGCACAATCGAAAGCGAAGAATCGTCAATCATCCGCTCCGGATGCGTATTCGGAAATCTCACATCCGTCAGACGGAAGCGGGCAGCTAACATCTGCAAACGGCAATTTCCATTTTTCTCACATACGGTACAATCTCTGCAATGAGATGCCAGTAAAAGCTCCAGAATCATCTTACGGTAATCATGCAGACGACCGGTATTTGTTTTAATTACCATTTTATTTTTCGGCGGTGTCGAACAAGAAGCGATAATGCCTCCTCTCTCATCTTCTACCACACACATACGGCAGGCACCATAAATGGACATATCCGAATAGTAACAAAAAGTCGGTACATGAATCCCCACTTTATGAATGACCTGCAAAATATTTTTTTCATCCGTAAACTCGGCACGAATGCCGTCAATTATCATATATTTTTTCTCAGCCATTGTTACACCTCCTTCACTGCACCAAAGTTACATCCATCTTTACATGCACCGCATTTAATACATTTTGTTGTGTCAATGACATGCGGCTCTTTTACGTTTCCGGAAATTGCACCTACCGGACACATTCTCGCACATTTGGTACAGCCCTTACAAAGTTCAGGGTCAATCTGAAGGCTTATCAATGCTTTACACTGGCCTGCCGGACATTTTTTATCCACTACATGAGCAATGTATTCGTCACGGAAATACTTAAGCGTCGATACAACCGGTGAAGCGGCTGTTTTGCCAAGACCACAAAGTGCTGTTGCCGAAACGGTCTCCGCTAGTGTTTCCAATAACTCTATATGCTCCATCGTTCCGCGCCCCTCGGTGATATCCGTAAGCAGTTCAAGCATACGCTTTGTTCCCTCACGGCACGGCACACATTTACCACAAGATTCATTCTGGGTAAAATTCATAAAGAAACGTGCCACTTCAACCATACAGCTCTTATCATTCATAACAACAAGGCCGCCGGAACCAATCATGGCACCTACTTTTTTCAGCGAATCAAAGTCCAGTTTCATATCCAAATGATCTTCTGTCGCACTGATACACAGACATCCGCCGGATGGTCCGCCAATCTGAACCGCTTTAAAAGCACCACCTTTGACACCGCCGCCAATATCAAAAATAACTTCACGCAGCGTCGTTCCCATTGGCACCTCAATCAAACCGGTATTCTGTACATTGCCGGTAAGAGCAAATGCTTTCGTGCCATGGTTGTTTGCCGGTCCATAGCCCTGATACCATTTCGCACCATTTAGCAGAATCGGCGGTACATTACAAAATGTTTCTACGTTATTCAAAACCGTTGGCTTGTCAAACAATCCGTGTTCTACCGTTCTTGGCGGTTTCACGCGCGGCATACCACGATTTCCTTCAATTGATGTTGTCAGCGCACTACCCTCACCGCAGACAAATGCACCGGCTCCCTGGCTGATATGTAAATCAAAATCAAAACCGGAACCTAAAATATCTTTTCCTAACAGTCCGCGGTCCATTGCTTTATCAATAGCTGTCTGAAGTCTCTCAACGGCAAGCGGATACTCTGCACGCACATAAATGTAGCCGTGATGCGCACCTGTGGCAATCGCAGCAATCAGCATACCTTCAATCACACGATGCGGCTCGCCTTCCATCATGGAACGATCCATAAAGGCACCCGGGTCACCCTCGTCACCATTACAAACAATATATTTTTCTTCTTCCTTCTGGTCTAACACCTGCTGCCACTTTCTTCCGGCAGGGAAACCGCCGCCTCCGCGGCCACGCAGGCAGGACTCCGTAATCTCATCGACAATGCCCTGAGGCGTCATATCAAATAAAGCTTTTGCCACGGCACTATAGCCGCCAAGAGCCAGATACTCAGCAATACTTTCCGCATTAATATGTCCGCAGTACTCAAGCGCAATACGAGTCTGCTGCTTGTAAAACGGAATATCCTCCTGTTTCACATATGGATTTCCCTCCTGGTCTTTGTACACTAGACGGTCAATAACTTCATCTCCAATAATGGATTTTTCGATAATTTCTTCGCAGTCATCCAGACTCACTTTTATGTACAGCCATCCCATCGGCTCGATACGAAGAAGCGGTCCCATCTCACAAAAACCGTGACAGCCGCTCTTTTTTAATCCAATGCTGTCTCCATGCGGATCTTTTTCCAGAACAAGAGCACATTTCAATCCTTTGCTCTCAATGATATCTTTCATTTTTGCGTAAATCTCTAATGAGCCTCCGGCTACGCAGCCGGTTCCGGCACAAATCAGGATTTGTTTTCTCTGACTGTTTAAAGAAGCACGATATTCCTCTTGCTTCGCAATCAGTTCCTCACGATTCTTAATTTTCATTCGCTGCCTCCTCCTTTAACTGCTTAATAAGTTCCCGCGCCTTTTCGGGTGTCATGGATGGATGCACATGGTCATTTACCGTACATACCGGTGCCAGACCACAAGCTCCCAGACAAGATACCGTTTCAACGGTAAAAAGCATATCATCAGAAGTTGGCTTTTCTTGTGTAACCCCAAGCGTTTTACGAAACTCTTCCAGAATCGGCACTGATTTTCGTACATGGCATGCTGTACCGTCACATATTTTAATGACAAATTTGCCCTTTGGTTCCAAAGAAAAATTCTCATAAAATGTCGCTACCCCATAAATCTTCGCCTCACTCATCTTCAACTCTTTGGCAATATAACATAATGCCTCTTCCGGAAGATAGTGATACTCTTTCTGAACGTCCTGCATAATCGCAATCACAAGATTGCTTTTATACTCATGTTTTTTCAGAATTTCGTCCAGTTTTTGTTGCTGCTGTTCGTTCACATTCCTTCTCCTTTCGGCTAAAAAAATATTGTTGGTATTCTCATTTCCCAATAATATATACCTACTGATAAATTTTATCATTTTTTAACAAAATAGTAAAGTTTTTTATCACAAAATAAAATCGATGCGATACAGAGAACTCATACAAAAATTCTGTATCACACCGATCCTACTTTTATTTCTACGCAAGCACTTTTTGTTTTCTGATTGTCATCAACCCTTTACAGAGCCGAGGGCAACACCACGAATAATAAATTTTGACAGACACAAGTATACAACAATCAACGGAATAATTGCGAAACCAAGTATCATATAAATCTCGCCCAAATCCGTCAGATAAGCTTCTGCCTGCAAACTTGCCACAACCAATGGAAGTGTAGCATTTTCACTACTGTTATCCATCAATAACTGTGGCAGGAAATAGTTATTCCAAGAAGCAACAAATTGGAAAATCATCTGCACCGCCAATGCCGGTTTCAAAATCGGCATAACGACAAAGTTAAAGATGTAAAATTCATGTCCACCGTCAATTCGACCGGCTTCCACAATTTCAAGTGGCAGTGAACTCTCCATATACTGTTTGATAAAGAAGAATACTGCCGGAGATGCCAAGGTAGGGAAAATCAAAGGAATAAATGAATCTTTAATTCCCCATGCATCCATCATTTCCACAAAACCGAGTGCAGAAACCTGTGTCGGCACCATAAGGATAACCATGATGAACACAAATGCTGCCTTTTTTAAGCGGAAATTGTAAGCATATAATCCGTAAGCAGTAAGTGTCGCAATATACACACTGGTAACACATGAAATCACTGCTACAATTAATGAGTTAAACATCGAATGCAGAACCGCTACTTTTGTCTCGTTAATTGCATTCGTAAAGTTTCTGACAAAATCACCGCCCGGAAGCAGGCTAAATGTCGTTTTTAATGTCGATGTATCTTTTGTTGTATTTACCAAGAGCATAACAAACGGAAAGATACAGATAATACATACCAATATCAAAACAATATAGGCAACCGTTCGACGAAAGACAAGCATACGGTGACCGCGGATTTCGTCCGCTGACAAATTTGCATATTTTGCCATTTACTGCACCCCCTTTGCCTGTTTTCTGGCTTTTCGTTCTGCTTTTTTACGAGCCTTTATTTCCTTATCCTCATCACTTTGCATGATACGGAACATAAAGATTCCAATCAGACCGGCAGCCAAGAACAATACAACGGATTCAGCACCGGCAACACCCATGTCGCCCTGTGACGAGTTGATTCTCGTACTGATATCCATAACAACGGTCGAAGCCACGCCATTTGTACCACCACGGTTTACAATCAGGTTCGGAATATCGAACAACTGCAAACCACCAATCATGGAAGTAATCATAACGTACAACATAATTGGTTTCAGCATCGGCATGGTAATCCGTCGAAACTGCTGTTTCGCACTCGCACCATCAATTGCAGACGCTTCATAAAGAGCTGGGTCAATTCCCATAATACCTGCCATCAGAAGTATGGTCGTATTACCCGTCCACATCAGGAAGTTGATAAAGGCAATGATTAAACGAATGCCCCACTCATTTTCCAAAAAGTGAATGGACGTTCCTAATATATGATTGATTGGTCCGGTTACTGCAAATAGTTTACCAAACAATACTGCTATGGATGAGGCCATCAGCATATTCGGTAAATACAAAATAACCTTAACCGCACCAGTACCTTTCAATTTTAATCGAATGTCAGTAAACCAAGATGCAAAAAGCAATGATACAATAATCTGCGGAATAAATCCGAGAAGCCATAATAACATCGTATTACCAAAATATTTTACAATATCATATTTGGTAAAAAGATCGATATAATTTTCAAACCCGGCAAACTCAAATACACTATTTAGGAAAATATCCGTTTTGTCATGAAAAAAACTTCGATAAAACGTTGCAATCAACGGATATAACTGAAATACACCATAGCAAATGAAAAACGGAAGGATAAAAATCAGGCCCCATTTGCCATACTTTAATTTGTGCGGACGTTTATACGCCGTCACATCTTTCTTTCCAGCCATAAAATCCCCCTTACCTTTTGATAAAAATGGCGGGACAGGGGCACCCCGTCCCGCCAGAAAACTAATTCGTTTCTAAGCTGCTATCCATTATTTTTTCAAATCCGGATAACTCTTGATTACTTCGCTCTTGAAGTTGTCAATTGCTTTCTCTTTGCTAACTTTGCCTTGATAGTAATCTTTCATCTTAGCCATCAAGCTCTCGATGTACATCTGGTCATAAGGAGATACGTTGCTGCAATTGATGTTGTCTGCTGCTGCACTCAAAGCTTTTACAAGAGACTGTCCGCCAAGGAAGTCAGAAGTAACATTTTTCTCTTCCAACATCTTGTTTGCTTCTTTGTTGTTTACGAAATCAGAAGTATCTTTGCTGATGTTGAACATGATGTCTTTATCACAGCAGAGTTTCTTCATGATGTCTGCAACCAATTTTGCATTATCTGTTCCAGTTGCTCCACAGATGAAGGAACCGCCCCAGTTGAATGCCTGTGGTCCGGTTACTACAGCCCAATCACCGTAGCTTCCGCCTGGTGTGAAGGAACCATCATCATTTTTCTTAGCACCGGATCCTTCTGCCATGGAGAAGTTGATGCCCCATGCTGGCATGAAGTAACCAAATACTTTACTATCTTTGCCCATATCAGCAGTCCACTCTTCAGCCCAAAGGCTTGTTCCGTTGTTATAACCTTTGTCAGTATACTCTTTTGTTGTGTCAATCCATTTTTCGATAGATGGATCAATCTGAATAACACCTTCATCATTTACACATTTCTGGCTTACGTTGTTTGAGTATACACGGAGTGCATCATCATAACCGGAAAGCATCTTGTATCCTTTGCCCTTCAAAGTCTCAGCTGCTGCTGCGAATTTATCCCAGTCAGATACCTGCTCCTGAATCTTTTTGATGTCATCCGTTCCAAATACTTCTTTTGCGATAGAACGACGATAAACAAATCCACCAGGGCAGCCCTGCCATGAAACAGCACGAAGAGTACCATCACTCTTTGTAGCAGCCTGTTTTGTGTAATCATACATCTGACTCAAATCATCATCGGTAAGTCCAAGTGATTTAATATCAAGAGCCATATCTGTATTTGTGTACTTGTTTACATAATCCATCTCGCAGAGAAACATGTCAATTTTGTCATCTGCACTTGCACTGTCCTGTTTTTTCAAAGCAGCATCCAGTTTCTTCTGATAAACACCACCTTCGTTTGTGTTTGTCACGAATTTAACTTTTACATCGCCGATACTCTTTGTATCCTTGTTGTAATCCGGATAATACTTTTCAAAACGCTCTTTGAACTCTGTGTTCCAAACATAAATGTTAAGAACTTTTCCGCCACCATCAGCTACTGTTTCCACTTTTGCTGAATCGTTGCTCTTTGATGAATCACTTGCATCCTTGTTGCTGTCACTTCCGCCACATCCGGTAATTGAGCCAACTACCATAGCCATAGACAATGCCAGCGCTAACCATTTTTTCCTCATAAATCAATACCCTCCTAAAATAATGATTTTTTATTCTTCCACAAATTTCTTCATGAAAGTTGTGAACAGTTTCGTGTCATTCCTTTAAGGAATAACGTTTATTATTTCATCGAAAGAACCGAACATCCTCGTATTAATTCTCCTTGTACATCAAGTCTTTCAACAAGTGCAAGTTCCGGCTGTTCAATCAGCTCTACTAACTTTGCTGCTGCGACTCTTCCGATTTGTTCTGTATTCTGCCGGTAAGTCGTTATCTTCGGCTCAATCACACGGGCAATTCTTTGTCCGTCATAACCGGCTACTGAGATATCGTTAGGAATCGAAAGTCCTTTACTTCGAATCACATTAATACCTCCGATACAAGAAAAATCATCCGGATAAACAATACAAGTAGGTCTATCTTCCAATGATAATAATTCGTGAGTAATTTTTGCCGATACATCCGGTGCGTGGTAAATACCTTCCCGAATATATCTGTCTTCGGTTTCTATTCCATACTTTTTCATCGTCCGCAAAAAACTTCCGATACGGCTTCTTGTAACAAAAGAATCCGCGCCATGGATATAAGCAATTTTCTTATGTCCACATTGTATAATGTAAGAAACCAATTGTTCCATTCCTCTAATGTTGTCCGACATAACACATGCCTTGTCATTAAATATATAATCGATTGTCACAACCGGTATACCACTTTGAAGCAACTCTTTTACTTCTTCCGCTTCAAAATCCACACAAGCAACAATCACACCATCGACTCCGCGATATTTGCTATGTTCACTATAGGACAATTCACTCTTTCCCACATGCCTTCCCAAAAAAGTTATATCATACCCCTTTTCTTCCACTCCCTGTCGGAAGCTGTCAAGCACTGGTGAAAAATAGGAATGGGTCAAACCACTTCGTGCCTCATCCGCAAATAACACTCCAATGTTATAGGTTCGGTTTGTCTTTAGTGCACGAGCGGATGAGTTTGGTACATAGCCCATCTTCTTAGCCACCTCAAGCACCCGTTCTTTTGTCGAAGTACTTATATCAGTGCGTCCATTCAATGCTTTGCTTACTGTCGCAATCGATACACCGCATGTCTCTGAGATGTCTTTCATTGATACCATGAGCATTCCTCGTTTTCCGTAATCGTTTTCGTAAGTCTACTGTACCACACTTTCCACAAAGAGTCAATACTAATTTTGATTTTTTTGTTGGAATTGCACAAATATCTTACTTGCATTTCCCTTCGACTTCCTATATAATGAAATTATCACGAAATCGTTTTCGTAAGTCCCCCAGGTCATCAAAGTCAACGATTTTTCGTGCTCGCACGAAGAAAACGTTGACCTTGATGACCGCAAAATATGAGGAAGAAGCGATTTGTGTAACAAATCTGCGGATTCCGAATATTTTCAGGAGTGCGTAAGCTGTGCAAGCAGCGGAGCACTCCGTCGGGGGACGTTATTCCCTCGTGCATGTCCACGCTTTCGTGCTCGCACGAAGAAAACGTTGACCTTGATGACCGCAAAATATGAGGAAGAAGCGATTTGTGCAACAAATCTGCGGATTCCGAATATTTTCAGGAGTGCGTAAGCTGTGCAAGCTGCGGAGCACTCCGTCGGGGACGTTATGCTAATACTATTATAAGGATGCTTTGCAAAGCATCGGAATGGAGGTTCTATGAAATTCGGAAAATTTGATGACGCCAATCGTGAATATGTGATTACAACCCCCAAAACACCACTGCCTTGGATTAACTACTTAGGCAGCACGGATTTCTTTTCTTTGATTTCCAACACTGGTGGCGGGTACAGTTTCTATAAAGATGCAAAGCTGTTGCGCTTAACACGTTACCGCTACAACAACATTCCTAACGATGAGGGTGGCCGTTACTTCTATATAAAAGACGGTGATACCGTATGGAATCCCGGTTGGATGCCGGTCAAAACAGATTTGGATTCCTATGAATGCCGCCACGGCATGGGTTACACCCGCTTTATATCTGAGAAAACCGGAATCAAAGCAAATCTTTTGACTTTTGTTCCGGTTCACGACAATTGTGAAATCAATGAAATCACAATTACCAACACAACAGATTGCGAGCGCACCATAACTTTATTTTCCTACATTGAGTTCTGTCTCTGGAATGCAATGGATGATATGACAAACTTCCAGCGAAACTTAAATACCGGAGAAGTAGAGGTTATCGGCTCCCGCATTTACCACAAAACAGAATACCGCGAGCGCCGCAACCATTATGCAGTCTTTGCCGTAAATCATGATATTGATGGATTTGACACAAGCCGCGACGCCTTTCTTGGTGCATACCGCAGTGCTGCAGACCCTCTTGTCATCGAGCAGGGAAATGCTACCGACTCGATCGCAAGCGGCTGGTATCCGATTGGCTCACACCAGATTAATCTGACACTGAAACCGGGTGAAAGTGAGACACTTGTATTCGTTCTCGGCTACTGCGAAAATGACCCGGATGATAAATTTGAAGCACCAAATGTAATTAACAAAAAACCGGCAGACGAGCTGCTTAACAAATACCAGACGAAAGAGCAGGTAAGCGATGCCTTCCACGAACTAAATGAGCATTGGAATAGTCTCCTCTCCCACTATACGGTGAAGTCAGGGGATGAAAAATTAAACCGCATGGTAAATATCTGGAACCAGTATCAGTGCATGGTTACCTTTAATATGTCGCGTTCCGCTTCTTATTATGAGTCCGGAATCGGACGAGGCATGGGATTCCGTGATTCCTGTCAGGATTTGCTTGGCTTTGTCCATCTGATTCCAGACCGCGCCAGAGAGCGAATCATCGATATCGCATCCACACAGTTTGCTGACGGCAGTGCTTACCACCAGTATCAGCCATTAACAAAAAAAGGAAACAGTGATATCGGTAGCGGATTCAACGATGATCCATTGTGGCTGATTGCCGGGACTTCCGCTTATATCCGTGAAACCGGTGATTTCTCCATTTTGGACGAAACCGTTCCTTATGATAATGATTTTAGCGTGGCAACAAGTTTGTTTGAGCATCTGACACGTTCCTTTAACTACACAGTCAACCACAAAGGACCGCACAATCTTCCATTGATTGGACGCGCCGACTGGAACGACTGCCTGAACTTGAACTGCTTCTCCAAAGAACCGGGCGAATCCTTCCAGACCTTTGGACCAAGTGAAGGACCGGTTGCTGAATCGGTATTTATTGCCGGCATGTTTGTCAAATACGGTAAAGAATACGCTGACCTCTGCGACGCAATTAATAAACCGGAAGAAGCCAAAAGAGCCAGGGAAGAAGTTAAAAAAATGGTCGCAGCCATTGAAGAAAGCGGTTGGGACGGCGAATGGTTCTTACGTGCTTACGACGCAGACGGCAACAAAGTCGGTTCCAAAGAATGTGAAGAGGGACAGATTTATATTGAACCTCAGGGCTTCTGTGTATTGGCAGGTGTCGGCGTAGAAAATGGTCTTGCTAAAAAAGCATTAGATTCCGTAAAAGAAAAACTGGATACCAAATATGGTATTGTACTTTTGCAGCCACCATATACAAGATACTATGTAAACCTTGGTGAGATTTCTTCTTATCCACCGGGATACAAAGAAAATGCCGGTATCTTCTGTCACAATAACCCTTGGATTTCCGCTGCTGAAACACAGATTGGACGCGGTGACAGAGCTTTTGAAATTTACCGCAAAACCTGCCCGGCTTATTTAGAAGAAATCAGTGAAATCCATCGCACCGAACCGTATGTCTATTCCCAGATGATTGCCGGAAAAGATGCTAAGACATTTGGTGAGGCGAAAAACAGCTGGCTCACAGGAACTGCCGCCTGGACCTTCTTAAATGTATCCCAATTCATTTTAGGTGTTGAGCCAACATTAAAAGGATTGAGCGTAAACCCATGTATTCCGAAAAACTTTGGTGACTTTACAATTACCCGTACATTCCGCGGTGTTGAATACAACATTGAGGTAAAGAATCCGGATAATGTTGAAAAGGGTGTAAAGGAATTAATTGTTGACGGACAAAGTCTTGGACAGACAACCGTAATTCCATATGACGCATCCAAAAAACAAGTTTCCGTAACCGTACAAATGGGTTAATAAAAACAAAAGGACCTGCCGTGCAGTAAACCACACGGCAGGTCTTTTTTACTCTTTTAGCTCCACTGAGCCTCAAATAATTTCTTATAAAATCCATTTGCAGCTAACAGTTCTTCATGATTTCCCTGCTCCACGATTTTTCCATCCCGCATCACAAGAATCACATCTGCTTCCTGAATGGTTGACAAACGATGTGCCACCAGAAAACTCGTTCTACCCTGCATCATTGTAGCAAACGCCTTCTGAATCCTCATCTCGGTGCGCGTATCTATGGATGAAGTTGCCTCATCCAAAATCAGCATTGGCGGCAGACAAAGCATTACTCTTGTAATACATAACAACTGTTTCTGTCCTGCCGACAAACTTCCGCCATCTTCACCAATCACGGTATCATAACCGTTTGGAAGTCTCTTAATAAAACTGTGTGCGTGACTTGCCTTTGCCGCCGCTAACACTTCATCGTCCGTCGCATTCTCGCGCCCCATAACAATATTTTCCCGGATGGTTCCCTGCTTTAACCACGTTTCCTGAAGCACCATACCATAATTAGCACGAAGGCTTTCTCTCGTCACTTTCCGGATATCTTTTTCACTTACTTTAATTGCACCGGAATTTACATCATAAAACCTCATCAAGAGATTAATTAACGTCGTTTTACCACAACCGGTAGGACCAACAATTGCTACACGCTGTCCAGGCTTTACCTGCAAATTAAAATGCTCAATCAATTTCTGATTCGGCTCATAAGAAAAATACACATCTTCAATTTCTACTTTTCCATCTGCTTTGCCAAGTTTTATGGCATCTTCTGAATCCGGAATCTCCGGTGTTTCTTCAATCAACTCAAGCACTCGTCCGGCACAGGCAATCGCATTTTGAAGTTCTGTCACGACACCTGAAATTTCGTTAAACGGTTTTGTATACTGGTTTGCGTAGCTTAAGAAACAGGAAAGCTGTCCAACCGAAATACCACCCTGAATCGCGAAAAAGGCACCAAACACACCAACTGCCGCATACACAAGCGCATTGACAAAACGAGTGGACGGATTGGTAATGGATGAGAAAAAGGTTCCCTGAAGCGAATACTTAGAAAGACGGTCATTAATTTCATCAAAACGGTCTCCTACTTCTTTCTCCTGTCCAAATGCCTGAACTACCTTCTGGTTGCCAATCATTTCTTCAATCAGTGCCGTCTGCTCTCCTCTGGTCTCTGACTGCATACGAAACATCTGATATGTTCTTTTTGCAATAAATGCCGCCACAAATAAAGACACCGGTGTCAGAACCACAACAACTAATGCAATCGGCACACTGACACTAAGCATAAAGCCAAGCGTTCCTAAAATCGTGATTACGCCGGTAAACAACTGGGTAAATCCCATCAACAATCCATCGGCAAACTGGTCGGCATCCGCAATGACGCGGCTCACAATTCCACCATAAGAATGACTGTCAATGTAACTAAGGGGAAGTACCTGAATTTTCTCAAAAGCATCCGTACGAATATCACGCACAACACTGTAAGTAATTTTGTTATTGGCAACATTCATCACCCACTGTGCCACCATCGTAAGTAAAATAGCAATTCCGATTTTCACACAAATGTGATAAACACCCGTAAAATCAACTTGTCCTTTTCCTACAATCAAATCTACTGCTTGTCCGGTAAGAATCGGCACGTAAAGGGTAAGCACAACAGTAATCAGCGCCAGTACAAGAGAAACAATCAGGAAAAACCAGTAGCGGCGGATATAATGCAGCACCTTTTTTATCGTTTCCTTCTGCGTCATGACTATCTTGCCCCCTTTCCGTATTGGGATTCATAAATTTCCCGGTAGACCTCACAGGAATCAATCAGCGTATCATGCGTTCCCATTCCTACAATCACGCCATCATCAAGCACAACAATCTTATCCGCATTCCGCACCGAAGCCGCACGCTGGGAAACAATAAAGAGTGTCATATCTTTTAATTCTTCACGAATTGCCTTTCTAAGAGCGGCATCCGTTGCATAATCAAGTGCCGAGGCACTATCATCCATAATCAATATTTCCGGTCTTCTCACCAATGCTCTGGCAATTGTCAGACGCTGTTTCTGTCCGCCGGAGAAATTTCGTCCTCCCTGCTCCACAACCGAATCCAGTCCATCCGGTTTTCCAAGAACAACTTCTTTTGCCTGAGCAATTTCAAGCGCCTTCCACATTTCCTCTTCCGTTGCATCCTTTTTGCCCCATTGCAGGTTGGAGCGGATGGTTCCTTCAAACAAAACGGCTTTCTGAAGCACAACACCAATCCGGTTTCTCAACAAGGCAAGTGACTGCTTATGAACCTCTACGCCATCAACGAGTAATTTACCGGATGTAATATCATAAAATCTCGGAATCAAATGAACTAACGATGTTTTTCCGGAACCGGTACCACCGATAACGCCAACGGTCTCTCCCTTTTTCACGGAAAAATGAATATCGGTAAGGGATTCCGTATGGGTTCCCGGATAGACAAGACCGACATGTTCAAATGAAACAGCAATGTCGCCGTCCCCCGGCTTTATCTCCTCATTCGGCGTAGAAAGTCCCGGTTCTCTTTCAAAGACTTCCTGCACACGGTCACCACAGGCAATCGCTTTATTTACCATAACAATCATGTTTGCCAGTTTGATTAATTCTACTAAAATCTGTGCCGTATAATTAACTAACGCAACCACCTGTCCCTGAGACAGATAACCGGCATCTACTTTCAGCGCACCAATCCAAATTAACGCAATTACTCCAGCATTGATAATCAGATAGGTAATCGGATTTGTAAGTGCGGAAACTCTTCCCACTACCATCTGGAACTTATTTAATGCCTGATTTTCTTCCGCAAATTTTTCCTTCTCCTGTTCCTGCTTATTAAAAGCACGCTGCACACGGACACCGGACAAATTCTCACGGGTTCTTCCTAACAGCTTATCAAGTGCCTCCTGAACACGACGGTACATCGGAATGCTGACAAACATCACACCGAAAATAACGATTGATAATAATGGAATGACAACTACAAAAACAAGCGCAGCCTTGACATCAATTGTAAACGCCATAACCATCGCACCGATCACTACAAACGGCGAACGCAAAAACAAACGCAGTGCCATATTAACGGCTGCCTGTAACTGGTTCGTATCACTTGTTAAACGGGTAATCAATGTAGAACTTCCTACCTGGTCAACATCTCCAAATGATAAGGACTGAATATGACGGAACAAAGCCTGTCTCAGTCCTGCGGCAAATCCCACAGCTGCTTTCGCCGCAAAATACTGCGCCACAAGAGCAGCGGTCAAACCAACCGCTGCCAAAAGAACCAATATACCTCCCATCCATCCAATAAAACTATAATCTCTGCTTCCGATTCCATGGTCAATAATTGCTGCCATAACAAGCGGTACAAATAATTCTAACGTCGCCTCAAACAATTTAAACAACGGGGCGAAAATACATTCTTTTTTGTATGAACGTAAAAACTTAAATAACTGCTTCACACTTTCCTCCTAGTGGTAAATTTTCGTCTCCCTGCATTGCTAACTGTGCTTTTACAAGTCGGTAGTAAATACCTCTCTTTGCAATCAATTCTTCATGAGACCCCACTTCCGCAACACGATGTCCGTCAATTACAACAAGTCTGTCTGCATGTTTTAGCGTTGAAAGACGATGCGCAATCGCAAAGGTAGTACGTCCCTTGGTCAAACGCTCCAATGCTTGTTGTATCATAAATTCGCTCTCCGTGTCAAGACTTGCCGTTGCTTCGTCTAAAATTAACAGTCTAGGTTCATTCAAAATTGCTCTCGCAATCGCAATCCGCTGTCTCTCTCCACCGGACAAACTGTGTCCTTTTTCTCCCACATATGTATTATAGCCATCCGGCGTCTGTGATATAAATTCATGCGCATTTGCCGTTTTTGCCGCCATTATTACTTCTTCTAATGAGGCATCCGGTCTGGCAAAACGGATATTTTCAAGAATTGTCCCGGAAAATAAAAATGTCTCCTGTAACACCACACCAATTTGTGAATGAAAATAATCCGACTGGATTTCCTTTATATTATGCCCATCGACTAGCAATTTACCATCATCCACTTCGTAAAGACGCATAATCAAATTGATAATCGTAGACTTTCCGGTTCCGGATGCACCTACGATACCAATCATTTCCCCCTTCTTTATCGTAAGGTTCAAATCTTCCAAGACCGGCTGATACGATTTGTAACCAAACGAGGCATGCTCAAACCGGATTTCTCCTTCCACATCAAGGTGAATCGGCTCTTGCACATCCTCAATAAAAGGTTCCTGCGTCAAAATATCATTGATTCTTTCCATACTGCTAATCAGATTCATCAGTTCCCTCGGCATATTTGTCATCCAATTTAAGTACATATACAAAAGCTGTGTATATGTTACAAACTGTAGCAGTTCACCGGTCGTCATCCTGCCGCCTAATACATCCAATCCGCCAAAATAAATCACAAGGAACACACCAGCTCCCATCAAAAGGCTTACCATCGGCATAAACACAGCCCAAAACACTTCATTTTTTGTCTGTACACGACAGAACTCATCCGTAAGCATATTGAATTTGTCTCGCTCACTTTCTTCTTTTCCATAGGATTTCACCACACGCATACCGGATATCACATCCTGCAAACTGCTGTTTACCTCATCACTCTTTTTAAACTGCAAATGAAACCGTCTGTGTATATTCTTTCGAAACGCATACGTCACAAATACTGCCGCCGGAATGAAAACAAACGCAAGCAGTGCAAGTTTTACATTGAGTAACACCATAAAAATAATATCACAGGCAAAAATAAAACAGACCGTAAACATATTACAGAAAGTTCGCTCCATAAATTCACGAATCTTTCCCGTATCAAAAACAATTCGGTTCATCAATTCGCCCGGCCTTCTGTCATTGATAAAATTCAGTGATAAAACCTGAATGTGGGAAAACAGCCGCTGCCGCAAATCTTTTGAAATAGTTGCTCCTAAAACCGTACAGTAATACGTTTTTAAAATGTTAATCACAACAATTCCGACACTTAACAAAAACATGATGCCAAGGCAGATAAAAGCGGTTGAAATTCCACCCTCTCTGCGTTTCAAAACATCGTCCACCAAATGCTTTTGTATTTCCGGATTCAAGAGTGTCACAACAGCAGCCAGAATCATTAACACAATGATCCCCGCAAACTTTCTCTTATACGGTGCCGCCATTTTCAAAAAGCCTTTCCAGAACCCGCCCTCTTTGGAGCAGTGCGGACAATATTTCGTACCCGGTATCGCATGGTGGCATTTCGGACATATTTTCTCATATTCCGTACTGACTACCTCTTCCTCTCTGCCGGATGCCAGAATATGAATTCCTCTGGCAATGTAAGCATAACGCGATAAATGTCTCGCCGAATAATGAACAATGTGCTTTGGTACACCGTCAAAATTGATTACTAAAAGTCCGCCACCGATTTTTGCCTCTGCTTTTACATCGATACATTTGGAAACATCGTATTCCTCTTTGATACTGCCCTTTTCCACAACAAAAAGTCTGCGGTTTGTGACAATAAAATAGGAGTCTTCCAAAAAATTTCCGGCATCATCAATATCGACCGGAACCGCATAGTAAATGCGTTCGTTATCCGTAAGCGAAATAACCTGCTCTGCCTCTTTTGGCAGTTCATATCTTAAAATCATACTACTACCTCAAACTTTCTATCCTACAAGAACAAATCCAGTTTTCTTTGTTCCTTCTGCGAAAGAGCAAATACATCCCGTATCTCAAACCGGTTTTCATCCAAATCAGTGATGAGAAGACGGCAGTCACTTAACCGCACCACCGCATTACTTCCCATATTAATCGTAAAGCGACACTCCCCACGGTCGGTCATAACATGAAAATAGGCATAACCATACTCATCCTTGATATCCAGAATCTTCTGAATTACCGGGGTAAAATAATGAAGATTTAACTGCTCCAAAAGCATTTTTCTCGTTTTCTTATCTACCTCTTTGATATTTTTTATTACCCCAATTTCATGGGAGCGTTCTTCTACCGTCCGAATCGAAAGAAAAGAATCCGGCTCAGTAAATGGAAACAGACGAATCACCTGAATCCTGTCCCACTTCTTTCCCTCGTAAGAAAGAGATAAAAAGCCGCCCTCTGTTCTCTCAAAAACAGCATTGTCCTGATTCAGATAGTGAATTGCCGTCATTTCCTCGACTTCATTTTCCATATTTGTGATGACTTGATTTTCACTCATAACGATTCCCCTTTCAAAGCCAGTGATTTCGTCTGTAACTCCATCAGCTTATAATAAATTCCCTGTTTCTTTTCCAATTCCTTATGCGTACCCTCTTCGACGATTTTTCCACCATCAATTACAACTAAATGGTTCGCATCCCGCAGTGTGGAAAGACGGTGTGCAATGGACAATGTCGTCCTTCCCTTCACCAGATAATTGAGTGAATTTTGGATTGCTTTCTCGGTTTCCGTATCCACACTTGCCGTCGCTTCATCTAAAATCAAAATTTTCGGATTTGCTAAAATTGCTCTGGCAATCGAAATCCTCTGTTTTTCACCGCCTGACAGGTCTTTACCCGATGCTCCGATCACGGTATCATAACCATCCGGCATATTGGCGATAAATTCATGCGCACTTGCTAAAATTGCAGCCTGCACTACGTCCTCTCTCGTCGCCTCCGGATTCGCATAAGCGATGTTGTCCGCCACCGTTCCCATAAAAATATAAGTGTCCTGTGATACCATCGCCACATTTTTCCTTAAATCATGAAACGCTAATTCCTTTACCGGAATACCATCCAGATAAATTTCTCCCTCATCCACATCATAAAGACGCGAAATCAAATTTACAAGCGTCGTTTTTCCAGCACCGGAACGCCCCACAATGCCAAGCATTTCACCGGGATTTACATGAAGACTGATATCTTTCAAAACCGGATGATTTGTCTCGTAGCCAAAACTCACATGAGAAAGTGTAATTTCTCCCTTTGGAGTTTTAATCTGCTTCGGATTTTCCACTTCTTCAATCTCCGGAATGGCATCCATAATTTCAAACATGCGCTGGGCAGCATTGATACTGTCCGACCACATCTGAAATACACGGGAGAAGAAATTCATCGGTCCGTTTAACTGCCCCACATAGCCAACAAACGTAATCAAAACACCAAGTTCCACGGTATGCGTATTCAGAAGCAGAATCACACCGACAATCCAAACCCAGATGTTTGAAATCTCCTGCACTAAATTATATAAAACCGTAAATTTATTATTGTATTTTACAATGCGTATTTCCGCCTCTTTCAGGCGCTCATTTGGCGCTTTGAAACGCTCTTTTTCCTGCTTTTGCTGTCCGAAAGCTTTTACCACACGGGAGCCGGTCAAATTGTCATTGACACGGTTATTTACCGCACGCTCTGCCCGGTGGCGTCTGCCAAACAAACTCCACAATTTCGGCTTTAATTTCACGCTCATAAAAACTAACAGTGGCAGCAGAATACAGGCTACCAGTGCCATCTGCCAATTCAAACGGAACATAACCGTAAACGTGGCAAGAATGGTAAAGCCATGCACAAATATGTACGGAAATCCATCTAAGAAAAAGTCGGTCACACGGTTTGCATCACTTAACACACGTGTCATAAGTCCACCGGTCTGCTTGCTTGTAAAAAATCCAAGTGACAATCTTCCCATATTGGAAAATACATCCTGCTTCATGTCACGCACAGTCGCCGCGACAACCTGTGCCATCAAAGTTCCCTGTACAAGCTGGACGCCCTGCTGTACAAGTTTTGACAATACCATTACAAGCACAAGCATCAAAAGAGCAAAACCATACCGCCCGATTTCACTTTGTGAAACTTTTCCCGGCAAAATCTTATCATACAGCACCGTACCGCTTAAGTAAGGCCATACAAGATTCAATCCGGCTGCCAGAAAATAGCAGGCAAAAATAACAATAACCTTAAAACGGTACTGAAGAAAATATTTCATCGTTCTTCCAAAAATCGAACGTTTATTCATGCACTTCGGACAGATTTTTCTTTTTGGATCCGGGTACATCGTTCCACACTTTGGACAATACTGTGCTTTCTGCTCCTGAATATCCGCAGACGCTTCCACTTCTTCTGCTTCTTCTGGATATTTTTTTATCTTATTATAACTTTTACGAAACAAATTCATCTGTTCAAAATACAGATTTGTCAGTGCCGCTAATAAAAGTGGTTTGCCCTTATAATCAATTGTGACTAGATTTGTCGCGAGCTGCTTTTCCACTCTCATATGCGAAGTATCCGCCAAATCAAACCATTCCAGCATGTATTCTTTTTCATCCTCTGCATACTGCATATCTGCCGTTTTCGTTCCACGGAAATAGCGAACCGTCATCTGTTCATGGCGGCTCTTGGCAACACCGATTTTCGTACTTGTCAAGAACAAATATCCACTGATATATTCCGAATCAAAAGATAAATCAAACGGACAAACATCTAAAATATCATCGGATTTTATTTGATATGCCAAAAGCGTATTTAATACCTGCTTTGGCAGTTGATTTTTCTTCATGATAATTCCCCCTGCTTTCATTAACTACTCTTTTGGCTATTGTAAAGCAGGAAAACAATTCTTGCAATAGATTATTCTAAACAAACCATGTATCTTTTGCAAAATAAAACCGTGCCTGCCGGCTTACGAAACACCGACAGACACGGTCTGACTTTTTTATCGAATTTCCTGCCTATGAATGATATCACAAATCACACCAGCAAGCTCCGGTTTTAATTCTTCTAACGTCACCGGCTGTTGCTGCAAAATTACACTATGACAAGTTGAATTAACAAACTCCACAATCATATACAGCATCAAGTCCGGATTACGAAACATCCTTCCTGACTGATCCAAAAGCAAATAATATCTTTGATAAAAACTGTCACCATCTTCATTATTCTCCAGCAAAAGTGCCTTCTGAAAAACTCCCCAGCTTAAATTTTTTGAAATAAATTTCAATAAATTTTTGTTCTGGTTCAATTGATTAATAACAGAATTAATCAAAAAGATTACATGGTCTTCCAATGAATCCAGCTGCACCCGATTCATCTCCTCTAATGCACGGCAAAACACCTGTCTGGCCTTATCCGCAATCAATTTGTCGCGGATATCAAATTTATCTTTGAAATAAAGATAAAATGTTCCTTTTGCCATATTTGCCTTTTTAGCTATATCGGAAATGGATGTGTCATTTATTCCCTTCTGCGTAAATAGATCAAATGCTGCCATCAGCAGAGAATCTCTCTTTTGCTTTTTCTTATCATCCAATTTTCCCATACAAAATCACCTAGTCCTCTTTTTCAATGGCTGCTGTCTCAATGACAAATTTCACTTCACCATTCATAGAACCGTGAATACCACTGAAGCTCTTATAATCTTTTCCAACTTCACAAACGGCTTTCAGACGGTCAATCAAACCTTTGACATCATCTTCATATGTGTCATTGATTTTTTCAATACCATCCTTATTAAACTCGCTCATTCCGTCGGCTAATTTCTTGCTTCCATCTTTCAGCTTACCACTCGCTGTATCCAGTTTACCAACACCTGTTGACAATTTTCCGGCAGCACTCTTTAAGGATTTGCTTCCCTTGTCTAACTTCTTCACACCGCTGCCTACCGTTTTAATGCTCTTTTTCAATGTCTTTCCGGATTTCACAAGTTTCTTTGATGCACTCTTTAACTTCTTATTGTTCTTTGCCAGTGTATCGCCGCCCTCTTTCAATGTCTTCACACTGGAAACTAATGTCGGCATACTGGTTTTTAATTTTGTAGAAGCTTCTGTCAAAGTTGAGGAGTTTGCAGACAATTTATCCAAGCTGTCCATTACTGTTGCTACGCTGCCGGATACTTCTTCAGCACCAACTTTCAAATCACCGGTTGTGGAAGTTGCCTGTTTCATTGCCTGAATTGCCTGTTTCTGTCCGGCAAGTACCTGCTCTAACGTTGCAACTGTTGTTGCATCTGCACCGGTCGCTTTCAATTTCTTTAACAGTAAATCCGTCGTCTCATACGTTTTTTCCAAACTTACAAGATTGGTATTTAACGATGTCACACCATCACTAACCGCTTTTGCTCCGGATTTCAATGCCGTAACATTCTGTTTTGAACCAAGTTTGTCGACACTTCCGGTGTAGGTCTTCAGTCCGGTATCAAAACTCTGAATCTGAGTTGGAATATCCTTTACGGATTTGTAAAGTAAGGCACATCCATTTGTAATTTTTGCTGCGCCATCTACATAACTTGTGGTTCCTTTGGCAAATGTTGTTACACCATTTGCATAATCGGTAACGCCTTTTACTAATGTCGGAGCACCTTTTGCCAGTGTGCTGATTCCATTTGCCAACCGGTTTACGCCTTCTTTCTGGAATTTTTTCACAGAAGTGTTAAGCTCGCCCATTTTGCTGTCAAACAATTTCAAATTATCATACAAATCATCAGAGCCATCAACTAATTTGTCAGAAGCATCGGTCAAATCATTCAGTTTTTCTTCCAAATCATCTAACTCATCCGCATCGTCTAAATCCAAATCATTCAAAAGACTGGCACTTCCGTAGGTAAATGTATTACCAATTGTAAAATCTTTTGTATCAGCAGTTACCGTAAAATCCGAAGGGATTTTATCTGCCATATCATCACTCAAATCTAAGTTCTCAGCCATTCCCGGAACACCCATGCCGATAATCATCTGATTATCACCATCATTGACTACTCTTGCATTATCCACTTCGACATTTTCAAAATGGTCAGAAGAAAGAACCATTGCGGTCACCATAACAAATGGTGTATAAATTGTTGTTTCTTTACCATCAATTTTTTTCTTCCGGCTGGACTTATTCGTATAGGTAACATGGATTTCCACTTTTCCACTCTTGCCAAGCATATCTTTTGCTGCAATTTCTTTTCCATCCAATTTGTAAGTAATCTTCATATCAACCGGAAGTTTTTCATCCGATTCACCCTGATAGTAAATATCTTTTCCGGCGCCGCTCCAGTCAACGTCCTTACCATTCTGTTTGAATGTCTCATCTCCTTTGACATTCGAGATGTTTTTCAAATCGGAAATATCATTAATGGTTCCGGTTGTTTCATTTGCACCCTTCAGCCAGTCCGATACGGTAATCTTGGATACCGAACCATCTGCTGCCGCGTTGACATAAACAGATTCCTGTTTTTTGATTTTTTTCGCTTCTACAAAGGAGCTGTTGCACACTACCATACCAAAACTAAGCACAGCACACATTGTACATTGTAAAGTTTTTTTCAATTTCTTATTCATAGTCATCGTCCCTCCAAACTAATAATCGATTTTCCGCATATCCCATGTGGTCTTGCAAATCCATTTATCAAACACTGTCAGCATCGCCGGCAGAACAAGAATAACAACGATTGTACTAATTACTGCCCCTCGGGACAACAACGTACAAATTGACTTAATCATATCAATACTTGACGACATCGTTACACCAAATGTTGAAGCAAACAAACACATACCACTTATCATAATGGACTTAATTGAAGTTTTATGTGCAATATCGATTGCTTCCTTCTTACTCTTTCTTCGTACCACACGCTCTTTATGATAACGGCTCGTCATCAAAATTGCGTAATCTACAGTCGCACCGAGCTGAATCGTACCGATTACGATACTTGCCACAAACGGCAGCGACTCGTGTGTATAAAATGGCACTGACATATTTAAGAATATCGCAAACTCAATTACCATAACCAAAATGACCGGAATCAAAATGGACTTAAAGGTAATGAGAATTATAAGGAATATCGCAGCAACCGAAACATAGTTTACATTTACTAAGTCGATATCGGTTACATCCTGCAAATCCTTCGTCAATGGTGCCTCACCAATTACCATCGAATCTTTGCTGTATTTCTTAACAATCTTATTTATATCAGCAATCTGTGAATTTACCTCGTCTGTTGCTGCTTTATAGTCGGAGCAGACAAAGGCAATCTCATAGTTATCACTCTTTAGTTTAGATTCCAGTTTCTTCGGAATCATACTGCTTGGAATGCTGACCCCTTTAAAGGAATCAATTCCGAGTGCCCATTTAACACCTTTCACATCCTCAATTTTCTTTAACATTTCACTCTTTTCTTTGGATGCCATACCATTTTTCATCAATACGATATGGGTGCTGTTCATATTAAATTTCTCTTCGAGTTTTTTATTTGCAACGGCAGAATCCAGTGACTGTGGAAGTGCCCCTGCAATATCATAGTAAATTTCGTAATTGCTGTTTCCGTACATCGCAGGTCCCAGTAAAACTAAAAATAATACTAAGACAACCGGCCATCTCTTTACAATCTTTTTCGACAAACCATCCAGATTTGGAATTAGATTCTTATGGGTTGTTTTATCGATTGCTTTATCAAAGCATAGAATCAATGCCGGCAAAACAGTCAAACATACGATAACGCCGATGATAACACCTTTTGCCATAACAAGACCCAAGTCCATACCTAATTTAAAGGTCATGAAACAAAGTGCAGCAAATCCGGCAATCGTTGTTACCGAACTACTGGTAACGGAAGTAAATGTATTGGAAATCGCATGTGCCATTGCACGGTTTTTATCCCCGTCATACCTGACTTTATTGGCTTCATAACTTTCCAAAAGGAAAATGGAATAATCCATCGTTACACCAAGCTGTAAAATCGCTGTCAGCGCCTGAGTAATATAGGAAATTTCTCCAAATACCATATTCGTTCCCATGTTATAAACAATCGCCATACCGATACCAAGCAAAAAGATAAATGGTGTTACCAGGGAATCCATCGTCAGTAACAAAATGAGAAGCGAAAGCACCGCTGCTACAACAACATAAATCGGCATCTCTGCCATCGCCAGATTTTTAATATCGGTAACGACACCGCTCATACCACTGATAAATGCCTGTTTCTTTACAATACCACGCATTTCGGTAATCGCATCCATCGTTGAATCTGCCGATGTTGTATTGTCAAACAGGGCAATCATCATCGTTGCGTTCCCATTAAACAAGCCCTCTCTAAGTTTATCCGGGAGCATCTCTGTCGGAACTGTAATATCCATTGCGTCATCATACCAGATAACATCCTCCACATGATTCACTTTTTTTAATTTTTCTTTGAGAGCCACAATGTCCTTCTTCTCCATGTCTTCTACGACAATCATGGAAAAGGCTCCCATCCCGAATTCATCTACCATCGTATCCTGTCCGGATACTGTCTCAAGGGAATTCGGAAGATAACTTAACAAGTCATAGTTAATTCGCGTTGACACATAACCAATTGTCGCAGGGATTAACAATAAAAATGCGATAATCAGGACAACTGCTTTGTGTCTGGTAAGCCATTTACCAAACTTAATTACCATCGTGTACGCCTCCTACTTTTTGATAAATAATTTCAAAAATGACCATCAGTCACTTTAACTATATGCAGTGTAACACAAAAATGACCAACGGTCAACCATTTATTTTAAAAATTTTTGAACGGTTTCAGATTCCGTAATTTACGCTAGGAAAAAGTTTGACGGCTCATGGGCGCTCCCGCTCATTGAGTGCGTAACAGCAGGGGCACTGAAACTACCAGTGCCTCCTGCTGACGTACTCAAAACCCATGAGCCGTCAAACTTTTTCCTAGCGTAAATTACCGGAATTCTGAAATACCCAAGAATTTTATAAATAACCCGTACGATATCTTTCTGAGGAATCGACACGATTCGGCACAAAATGCATACATTACTAATATACAGTTACGGAGGAAGTTAGCAGATGAATCGAGTTCGTAAAGCGGTTTTTTCAGAAGCAGTGCATAAACAAGGAATTTTAGGAAGGGGCATCGGGATTGCGATTGTTGACACCGGGCTTTTTCCGCATCCGGATTACCGCTCACGCATCACCGGATGGTACGATGCTCTCTATCAAAAGCCTGCGCCTTATGACGACAACGGCCACGGAAGCCACGTTGCGGGAATTGCCGCTGGAGCAGGAACCATTTCTTATGGAAAATACAAGGGCATCGCACCGCAGGCAAATTTAATTGGGGTTAAAGTGTTAAACAACAAAGGCAACGGTACCATTCACGACATCATGAATGGGCTTCAGTGGATTCTTAGAAATCAGGAGCGCTTAAAAATTCGCATTGTTAATATCTCAATTGGCACCAATGACCGCCATGCCTATCCCGAAGACAGTGCTTTTGTCCGCAAAGTCAATCAACTCTGGGATGCCGGTATTATCGTGATTGCGGCAGCCGGAAATCAGGGGCCTGACCCGCAGACAATCAGCGCCCCCGGCAACTCCAGAAAAATTATCACCGTTGGCTCGTATGATTTTGCCGAAAGAACCGGTGACTCCCACTCCGGCGCAGGTCCTACATTTTCCTGCATCAAAAAACCGGACGTCGTTGCGCCCGGTTCTCATATTATCAGTTGCTGCCCTCCCGACAAAACAAACGGCTCTCTCTACTCAAAGAAAAGCGGCACCTCCATGTCCACACCAATTGTGAGCGGTGCCATTGCCCTGCTTTTAAGTAAATATCCTTCCATGAGCCCAAGAGAGACAAAAATCCGGCTGAAAAACTCCAGCACGGATCTTTCTCTCCCCCACACACGCCAGGGATGGGGTTATTTAAATATTCCTTCCTTACTTAGTACCTTCTGACAGGTGCCAGATTTCATCATTGTATTGCGAAATCGTGCGGTCAGAGGAAAAGAAACCTGCTTTTGAAATGTTGACAAGCATTTTCTTTGCCCATTCTTCCCTGTTTTCATAATCCGCATAGGCTTTTTCTTTGGCTGCCACATACGCTCTGTAATCCGGGAATGTCATAAACCAGTCTTTATTCAATAACTCGTTATAAAGTCTTGTAAGCATCGTCTTGTCACCAAGTTTCTGCATTTTCTTGCTGACAATAAAATCAACGGCTTCTTTTAACTCCGAATCTTTTTCATAATAATCTTTTGAGCAGTAATCTCCACGCTCATAGCGGGCAATTACCGTATCACTGTCCTCTCCGAAAACATAAATGTTATCATTGCCGACAAGCTCATGAATTTCCACATTGGCACCATCCTCGGTTCCCAAAGTAACTGCACCATTTAACATAAACTTCATGTTGCCGGTACCACTTGCTTCTTTTGAGGCAAGCGAAATCTGCTCCGAAATATCACATGCCGGAATCAGTTTTTCAGCCTTTGTGACGTTGTAGTTTTCTACCATAACAACCTGCAGATGTTTTCTCACCTTACGGTCTTTTTCAATCAGACGCTGCAAGCACAAAATCAAATGAATAATATCTTTGGCAATAACGTACGCCGGTGCTGCCTTTGCGCCAAACAAAAGAACAATCGGACGCTTTGGAATCTTACCTGACTTAATTTCCAAATATTTGTGAATTGCATACAACGCATTTAACTGCTGTCTCTTGTACTCATGCAGTCTCTTAATCTGGATATCATAAATCGCATTGTCTAACAATTTGATTCCCTGTGTCTGCTTCAAATAAGAAGCAAGTGCTTTTTTATTTGCGTCTTTAATTTCTAATAATCTTCGGCAAACTGCTTTGTCATCACAATAATCCAAAAGTGCATTTAATTTCTCCGCATCTTTCTTGTATTCCTCTCCAATCGTTTCCGATAAAAAGGAAGAAAGCAGTGGATTTGCATGAAGCAGCCAGCGGCGGAATGTAATACCGTTGGTTTTGTTATTGAATTTTTCCGGATACAAGGTATAAAAATTATGCAGTTCCGTATTTTTCAAAATCTCTGTATGAAGATAAGCAACACCGTTGACACTGTGTGAAAAATGAATATCCATATGTGCCATATGAACACGATTTTCTCCATCAATAATCGCTACTTTTTCATCGTGATACTGTGCGTTTATTTTCTCATTTAATTTCTGAATAATCGGAACAATCGCCGGTGCCACTTCTTCGATAAATGACATTGGCCATTTTTCCAGTGCCTCTGCCAAAATCGTATGATTCGTATAGGCACATGTATTTGTTACAATTTCTGCTGCTTCATCAAATGGGATTCCCTCTTTTGTCAAAAGGCGAATCAATTCCGGAATCACCATGGATGGATGCGTATCATTAATCTGAATTGCCGCATAGTCTGCAAGGTCATGCAGATTACAGCCTCTGTCCTTTGCTTCCGAAAGAATCAGCTGTGCACCGCAGCTTACCATAAAATACTGCTGGTACACGCGCAAAAGACGGCCTTTGTCATCGGAATCATCCGGATACAAAAATAAGGTCAGATTTTTTCGTATATTTTCCTTGTCAAATTCAATTCCATCATGAACAATCGTTTCATCCACAGAATCCAAATCAAACAAGTGAAGGCGGTTCGTCCGGCTCTCGTAGCCGGTCACCAAAATATCATACAACGATGCTTTCACATCGAAACCGCCAAACGAAACCGTAAAAGATTTGTCACTGCGAATCAGCCAGCTGTCCTTATTCATCCATGGATTTGGCTCTTCCATCTGTTTTCTGTTCTTAAATTCCTGACGGAACAGACCGTAGTGATAATTTAATCCAACACCATCACCCGGCAGAGAAAGCGTCGCAATGGAATCTAAAAAGCAGGCTGCCAGTCTTCCTAAACCACCGTTGCCAAGTGATGGCTCCGGCTCGTATTCTTCTAAATCTGCAAGACTTTTACCGGCATCGGAAAGTTCTTTTTTTACTTCCTCGTAAATGCCAAGATTAATCAGGTTATTACTGAGCAGTTTTCCAATCAAAAACTCTGCTGATATGTAATACAGTTTCTTCTTTCCTGTATTCTCTTCCTTTTCCCCTGCCTTTTTCTGCACCAGCGTAAGCAGTGCATGATAAAGTTCTTCCTTTCTGCATTCACTGATTTCTTTGCCATAACATTCTCTTACGATTTTTGCAAGCATAAAATAATTCCTTTCTACTACAATTTATTATAATGTAAAATTAAGCTCTCTTCCGCCGGAACCAATTGTAAACTGGTATACGGCATCTTTTCTTTCGCCGAGCGAAGCCGTAATCTGATAGGTTCCCTCGCCGACATTTACAACATAATTTCCTTTTTCATCCGTTGTCGAAGTAAAAATGCTACCATCCGTCAAATTCTCGCAGACGATAGAAACACCTTCTACCGGCGCTCCTTTCTCATCTACTACAAGACCGGCAACTCTTCTTTGGTCAACCACCCGGATAAGGGCAGAAGTTTCAACCATGCGGTCTGTATTTTTCTCATCACTTACCGTAATCTGCACACGGTATTCGCCAACACCGGACACTTTACCACTAAGCGTTCCTGTTTCCGCATCCATCTTCAAACCTGCCGGCAGAGAGATTGCAGAATAGCTGTAAGAACCGCTGCCGCCAAGGGCCTCAAGAAATGGAACTGCATCTAACTGGGTACCGGTCACAACCGTCATATCCTCTGCTTTCGCCACGATAGCAGATTCATTTCCAACGTACACATGAATCACTTTTGTGAACTTCGTTCCCATTTCATCGGTTGCCTTAATGGCAATATCCGTTCCTACTGTCACCGTTGTCAATGTACCGGAAAATGTGATTTCATTATTTTTAATTTTGCGGGTAATTCCCGGAATCTCGCCCGTGATCTGATAGGAAAGATTTCCACAGCCATACTCGCTTAAATCCACTGTTTTGTTCCACTCATCGCCAACGACACCAAGCCATTTTTCTTCTTTTGGCTCGCTTAATTTGGTAAACAACGCCTGTGCTTCCATTGTTTTTACGCCATTACCCGGCAAATCCGAGATTGTGACACGGACATAGGAATCTTTTTCTACATTATAATCATCCGTCAGCTTAATATCATAGGTACGATTATCATAGTTGCGAATACTTGCCACGGAATAGGTGCGGTTATAAGTTCCATAAGAATAGCGCTTCCCTTCTATTTTAAATTGTTTGTTTGTCAATGCCTTTGCTTTGTCAAGAGAAACCCGGACAACATCGTTGCTTAGCACCTCCACAGAGGCAATACCGACACTGTTGGTTGCCATCACAGTCATTTTCAAACTTGCTGTTTTTTTACTTCCCTCCACAGAAGTTGCTTTGATTGTGACGTTTCCCGCTTTGATTCCTTTTACCACACCGGCTTTTGTAACTGTCGCAATCTTTTTGTCCGAAGATGACCAACTTACCTTTTTATAACTTCCACTTGCCGGTTTTACAGTCGCTTTCAGAGTCAGACTGTTTCCTACATATAACTGATTTTTCGGCTTTTCAATCGCAACGGATGTAACTTTCTTTACGACCGTTACCGTAATTTTAGCTTTCTTCTTTTTATTCTTTTTGGATGTCACGGTAATTTTACATTTTCCGGTTTTGATTCCTTTCACATATCCGGATGATGAAACCGTTGCAATCTTTTTATTGGAAGATTTATAGGAAACCTTTTTATTTGCCGACTTATTCGGTGATACTTTCACTGTCGTTGTAAGTTTCACTTTTTTTCCAACCGCAACATGGACACTACTTCCATAATTACTCTTTACCGTTACCTTTTTTACTTTTACCTTTGCCTGTGCCTGCGGTGCCTGCATAAGCATAAGTGCTGCTGCCGCAAAGACAATTCCCTTTACCAATTGTTTCATTTCTTTTTTATCCTCCATTCTATCTTATACTGCCCAGGGTCTAAAATTCAAAATTTCATTATCCCCCAACATTCTATTATAGTTTAATTCTTTGTTTTGTCAAAAAGTTGTAATATATTTTCTCAAATCTTTTGATTCTTCTGGCATAATCAAATGACCTTTCAGTGCCTCATACATTTTTTGTTTCAGTCCTTTTCTTACACGGATTTGAAATTTTTCGACCTCATTAATATCTATTGTCCCTGTAAATTCCGGCACATGATTACCACGGAACACTACTTGCTCGGTAAAGTCTGAAAAAACACCTTTGATATGAAGCTTCTTTAACGATTTCGGAAGCACTACCTTATAATAATTTGAAAGGTTTGCCATTCCCCAAATTTCCTTAACACCTTCCGGTACGTTCACTACAATACGATTCTTTTTATTTTTCTCGTAATATTTATTTGGCAGTTTCTCAGAATCACCGGAGGCCATTTCCATCTTATTTGACCTCGTATTATATTCTATCATATTCGTTGTGTAAAGAGCACTGCCATCATTCGAACGAATCCACTGTCCAAATGTTTTTTCCTGTTTGAACTTATTTAACCTGCTTTTATATACAAATTGCCGCACATTGTCTCCAAAAATTGCATCATCCTCTAAAATCTCCAAATTCTCCGGCAGATACAGTTTATCCAAAGTATGCAGCAGATAAATGTTATGAGATTTCAGTTTTTTCAATGAGTTCGGCAGTGCAAGCTTACTATTCGGATCATAACCCGAACGATACAGCTGAATCGTATAATTAATCCCCAGATAAGTCAGTCCCGGTGGAAGTCCATCCATATCAATTCCCCAAAACGCATTATCTCCTATATAGGTAAGTGTAAATTCGCCCATTACCTTTAAGGTATTTATATGTACCGGTATGCTCTCTGAATTCCCGGAATATATCTGCCAGAATTCGCGCAGTTTGCCTGTGGACTCTCCCAAAGCAAACGCTCCCTCTTCCACAACCGTGATGGTAGAAGGAAGATTCACCTCTACCCACTTAACTTTATTTTCCATGGACTCTTCTGAAACCATATGAGCAAATGCTTTTTTCGTAATTCTTGTCGTTCCCTCTGCAATGTTTATCGTAAGAGAACCACAATTTGCAAACGCATCCTCCTCAACAAATACTTTTTTGGGAATTGTAATGTTCCTTGTATATTTCCGCTTTGCATTGAGTGAATACCCATATTCCCCCGCATCAAAAGCATGCGAAGAAATCCGATTACATTTAGAGGGTATCGTAATTTTAATTCCGCCCGTATAGTCTCCGGCAAAACGGTACAAAGTATTTCCTTTCAGAATAAATTCCCCTTCTCTCTTTGCTCCGGGCAGATTTTTGATCTGACAATCCATCTCTATTATAACACCAAATTCATTGGTCACAATGGTGCTGATATACTTGTCATTTTCATACTGTCTCCGGATTCCATTCCAAACAAGTGTCTGCTCAGATATCATCTTTCCTAGTGCTCTTTTACACTCAGACAATGTTGAATTCATGGTAATTCCTAATAAATCTGTCTTGAAATATTCCCCCGTTTCATCAAGCAGCGCATGCACCCGCCATATCGTGCCATCCTCTAACCGGCTAAACGAGCAATACTGATTCAATGCTCTCGCAGGCTCCTTTTTCGTTCCCAAATAACCGGAAAGTGAATAAGCCTCTCGATTCACCAATGACGTTTTTTTCGTCAACATGCCATTAAATCTTGGCGGTCTCTGTTTTTTCATTCCTCCACCCGGGAAATTTAATCTGACCTTTTTGTCTAACAACTGAATTGTCAGCTTCTTTTCCGTTCCCGGCCGGATTGACATCCGATACATGTTCCCCGTCGAATTATAAGTGAATTCATAGGTTTCATCCCCAACTGCTCTTCCTGAAAACAGTCGATTGTTTTTTTCATCTAAAGAAAAGAAAATAGCCTCACTTGTCACCCGCTGTATCTCAAGAGATATCGTCTTATCCTTATCTGTCCAAATCCCAGCGAATTCACTGCATCTTTCTGCGTATTCTTTTTTATTGTCTGATATTGCCCTCTCCCCTATCAACACCGCAATAAGTGCACACAAACAAACACCAAGCACCATGAAAAGCAATCGTTTCTTTTTCGCTGTCATTTTTTTACTCCCCCTTCTCTTGCTTTTTACAGCATTGCTAAAATTTCGCTTTTCGAGGCAGCCCCAACAATTCGGTTTACCTCTTCTCCACCCTTCATAACAACCAATGTCGGAATCGACACGACACGAAACTGCATCGTAAGTTCACCCTGTTCATCCACATTTACTTTACCGACGCGGATGGAATCATTTTCCTCACCAATCTGCTCAATTACCGGAGATACCATCTGGCATGGTCCACACCAGGATGCCCAAAAATCCAACAGTACCGGTTTGTCCGACTGTAATACTTCTGCTTCATAATTTTCCTTCGTTATTTCAATTGCTGCCATTTGTCATTCCTCCAATTCTTATTGTTCTTTTAAAATTTCTCGTATCGCCTGCTCTGAGCGTTTCACATCCGCTTCAAAATCTCTGGCAGACAAAAGCCTGCACCCGGCTCCGCGAATGATAATCTGCTCCAACCCATCAGATGTCGCAACGGTAATACGATATTTTTTACCATTTTCGTGAGCAAATTTTTCAATGTACTGGTCTGCGGTTTCCGCTTCTTTTGTGTAAACCACATGAATGTTATGATAATCCAAAATTTCTGTCTTGTGATTTACCACACGGTATGCATCAAACACTAAAATCAACTCACATTTATGAAAACCCTGATAATTACACAGGATATCCATCAGCTTTCCTCTTGCCGCCGCAATGTCACTTTGCGCCAGCACTTTCAATTCTTCCCATGCAAAGATAATATTATACCCATCAACCAGCAGGTAATTAACATCCGGCATCTGTTTTTTTCTTGGCTTTGACAAACCAACCGGCTTTTCTTTGACAGAACTTACCCGCTTTGCAGAAATTCCTTTGTGTGAAACAACCCCCTGCTTACGATTGGCAAAAGAACTTCTTTCCAAAATGGAATCAATCTCTGATACATCCAGCCATTCTTCTTCCTGCTTTTTCGGTTCTTTTTTCTCTGTCACGTCATTTTCCATTTCAGAAGAATCTCTGTTTGCCCGTTTTGACGTGTCAATATGCATATAGTCAAACACCTGATTCCATGGAACAAAAAATCCGGCACCATGTGCACAGAATACCGAACCACTCGGATTTTTCACATCATGGTCAGCATCGTATTGTTTTGCGGCAATTACTTCATCTGCATTGTGGCACGGACGATATCCTAAAAGCGAGCAAAACAACTGTCCATGTCCTTTTGTGTAGGCGGTGACTTCCTGCGTATAATCCCGCATGGTACTGACAGGAGCTTCTCCGGTAAGAACTGCCATCGGTTGTGCACATTCGCCATTTGTCTGCGGTAAATTCTGCTGCAGGGTAAAACTCCCCGCCATGCGCTCAATATCTGTCATTGCCCGTCCAATTGACGTTTCCGGCACAATAAGTCGGTATTCATAATACGGCTCTAACAATACCGATTTTGTCTGCATCAGTCCTTGACGCACGGCACGATAAGTCGCCTCACGGAAATCTCCGCCCTCGGTATGTTTATTATGCGCTCTGCCGGCAATTAATGTAAGTTTTACATCGGTAAGTCCGGCTCCCGTAAGCACACCTTTATGTTCTTTTTCTGCCAAATGCGTCAAAATCAGCCGCTGCCAGTTTTTGTCCAGCTTATCTTCACTGCAGTCTGTCGAAATCTGAACACCGCTCCCCACGGCAAGCGGCTCCATCCACAAGTGAACTTCCGCATAGTGCCGTAACGGCTCATAATGCCCAACACCCTCGACCGGCTCGCAAATCGTCTCTTTGTAAACAATGTTGCCGGTTCCAAATGTGACACAAACACCATACCGCTCCAAAATCCACCGCTTAATAATTTCAATCTGCACTTCTCCCATCACCTGCGCATGAATTTCCTGTAATTCTTCATTCCAGACAATGTGAAGCGCCGGTTCCTCTTCCTCAATCTCACGAAGTTTTGGAAGCATTTTGGCCGGTTCTTCTCCATCCGGAAATAAAATGCGGTAAGTCAATACCGGCTCCAATACCGGTGCGCCGCTGTCAAATGCTGCTCCAAGTCCCTCACCGGGATACGTCTTTGTAAGCCCCGTCAGTGCACAAATCATACCCGGAACTGCTTGTGCCACAGTCTCAAAACGGCTTCCGGAGTACACACGGATTTGATTGATTTTTTCTGTCCACTCTCCCTTTTTATCAGACAGTTCCATACGTGGTTTTAACTGCCCTCCGGTCACTTTGACATAAGAAAGTCTGGCTCCTTTATCATCGCGCATTATTTTAAACACTTTTGCCCCAAACACCTCATCGTAAGCTGGCTGCAAAAGGAATGTCTGCATTACCTCCAGTAAATGCTTAACGCCTTCCATCCGCAGCGCCGACCCAAACACACAAGGGAAAATCTTTCTCTCGCTGATTTTTTCTGCTATCTGCGAAACTGACACTTCCCCCTCTTCTAAATATTGATTCAGCATTTCTTCTTCGCAAAGAGAAACCTGTTCATAAAATTCTTCACTTTGTAAATCTGAAAAATCTGTCACCGAAGAATTTAGTTTTGCCTGAAGTTCTCCTAAAATAAATTCTTTTTCCGTCCCCGGCTGGTCCATTTTATTCACAAAAAGGAAAACTGGAATCTGATATTTTTCCAAAAGTTTCCACAGTGTCTGTGTGTGCCCCTGCACCCCATCCGGTCCGCTAATTACTAACACGGCATAATCAAGAACCTGTAATGTCCTCTCCATCTCCGCCGAAAAATCGATATGCCCCGGCGTATCCAATAACGTCACCTGCATATCCTCCCACGAAAAAACAGCCTGCTTGGAAAAAATCGTAATGCCTCTCTCTTTTTCCATCGCAAATGTATCTAAGTAGGCGTCACCTTTGTCCACTCGTCCCGGATTTTTCAACACTCCCGCCTGATATAAAAGGGCTTCTGACAGCGTTGTTTTTCCCGCATCTACATGTGCTAACAACCCGATACAAACATTTTTCTTGTCTTCGTTCATATGCAAAAGCCCCCTTCCTAAGTCATAATGAGTTATTATAACATAAAAAGGGGGGAAGGTCGATATTTTTGTTGCGTAGTTTGTATCAAATAATAAGGTGTATAAAAAAGCAATTGTTGATTACTATACACATGTGCATTAAACTATCATTAGTGCTACCCTATTCGGTAGGCGGTTCGCCTTCGTCGCAGGAGTATTAGCCTGCGTTTACATAGAAATCCTTTATGGAAATCTCATGAGGAGGATTTGTGCTTATGCTTACAACGGAATTGTTTATAGCCATCATCAGCTTATGTATTACATGCTTTGCTCTTGGTTATACCGTTGGTTCTAAGAGCAATGATAAAACACAAAAATAACCGCCCAGTCTGATGAACTTGCAGTTATTTTTGACGAAATAATATCAGGCTAACCGTCTATCGGTAGCACTTTTTCTATCACTATATTAACATCAAACTAGAATTATGTCAAACATCTATTATCCATCGATATTTTTATTTCAAAATTCAGAATATCATAAGATATATAAATTTTTCTACAATAACAATCTTCCTGTTGACCTGATTTCAAAAAACTCCATTTACAGTCATCCCTATTTGCGTTTTTATTTGACCTGTTTTCGTTTTTTTCTAATTTAGGTCAACCTTTTCAATTTATTTGTTGACTGAAATTAACATTATTACAAAAACAGTCATTTATTTTCATTATTTTTTTGACCTATTTTATTAAAACTCTTTTTACGGTCAACACTTACTCGGAAAATGGTTGACTGCATTTGTAACTTTTTCAAATCCAGTCAACAAATTAGCATCATCATTTTCTTTTTCCCGCAACACGGTCAGCTACTATAAATACCTATCCTCTTTCCTTTGGGGAAAGAAAAAGATGCGTTGCACGAACCGACTGCCCCCAAACTTTTATAAGATTTGTCAACAATTTAGTTGTTCTTTCGGAAACTTCGTATATTTTCATATTCCGTAACGATACTCCTTTTCGTCTTTTTCATTTGCAGCAATGTGATATCTCTCAATCACCATATCTGCTACTTCATCTGGCGAAAGATTTGTGTTATCAATTTTTATATGATTATCAAATAAGATTTCTCCATCTTTCGTATTCAGTTGATGTCTTTGTGCATCCCTAAGTAAATTCTCTCTACTCCATTTTACATCACGTTTGGATGCCTTTCTTTCCATTCTGTGCGGTGTCAGATTGCGCTCTAAACGAGTCTCTAAATCTGCACTAAGTTCCACAAAATAAAATTTTCCACCGCTTTTTACAAATTGGTTTTCCAAATTTTTTAGATAATCAATTTCTTTCTGTAATTCAAACGCGGCAACATAAGTAAATATCATATCCACATTATGTTTAACTGCCAGCTGAAATGCTTTTTCTCTAATATAATAATTAAATTCCTTCTGTGCAGGTGTAGCAAATCCAAATATCTTATCTGATATTTCAATACTGTCATGATTCATCATCATGTTGTATTTCAGTTTATCTCTCAGACTCTCTGCTACCATCATTTTTCCAACTGCCTGCGGTCCACATACTATAATTAAGTTCGCCATATTCTTTCCTTTCATCCGGTTATGCTGTTGACCTGATTCCAAAAAACTCCATTTACAGCCACCCATATTTCAATTTTTATTTGACCTGTTTTCGTTTTTTTCTTATTTAGGTCAACTTTTTCAATTTATTTGTTGACTGAAATTAACATTATCACAAAAACAGTCATTTATTTTCATTATTTTTTTGACCTATTTAATTAAAATTCTTTTTACGGTCATCACTTACTCGGAAAATGGTTGACTGCATTTGTTATATTAGCAAATACAGTCAACATTTTCTTTTTCCGCAACACGGCCAGCTACAAATCCCCATTACCTTTTCTTATAAAGAATCAACTCCGGATTTTTTCCTTCTGCCTCATATGTGCAAATCATTATAAAATCCATATTTGCTAAGACACCAAAACATCTGCCATCTTGGAATTCGGATTCTAACTGATTTCCCAAATATGTTGTCTGGTCGTTTAAGAACTTTACGCTTGCACCACTTGGTAATGGATACGCCAAATTCACATAGGCTCCAACCAATGCATTCAGTTTTTCAACCTTTGGCATTCCTTCAATAGGAAGCTCATTGATTTCTTTAATCAGCTGTTCCTTGAACATTTCAAACTGCCCATCATCGCTAAGCTGTTCATACTTCTTCCAATAATCCAATGTCGGAAGAGTTGCTTTCATATGAGCACGCGCCTGTTCTTCTGTAAAGCCTTGATTTATCAAATGCTTCACACACACATCAATCAAATCGTCCATATTGCTATAGGTATAAGTTCCATCGGCGTAACACCACTTACAGTAATTCTCATTCAAAGAGCCATCCCTATCATGACTAACAATTTCATCTTCCAACGGCATTCCACAGCACTGGCAAATCAGTTGTTTGGGAGCACCTAAAAGCGTGTTAATTGTAACATTGAATTCCTTTGATAAAAGCTTTAGCGTTTCTGTATTGGGGACGGTTTCACCATTTTCCCAGCGTGAAACTGCCTGTCTTGTAACCATAACCTTCTCAGCTAATTCATCCTGAGATAATCCCTTTTTCGTACGAAGTTCTAATATCACATTTTTTGTTTCCATTGTTTTCACCTCCAACACTAATATCATATCAGCATATTAGCATTTAGAAAAGCAACTTGCTGTTTCCCCACTGTCAATAAACTTTATAAAACGGCATCAGCGTTTGATATTTCCCTTCTCGATATTTTCTTCAATAATCTGTTTCGTAATTTCATATAGTTTTTCTGAACCAAGGCGTGTTTTATTTTGTCTGCCATACACCTGCTCTGCACAAACCTCATGCCTTCGCCAGTCTCCGCCATCGTTGCTGTTATTTAACATAAGTGGCTGCAAATTATCCATCGCATGAGCAAACTTCGACTCCGGTGTGGCAAACTCTTCAAATTCGTCAAAAAGTGCTGTAAGCTCTTCTTTTTGTTCCTCTGGCAAAATTGAAAAGATTCGTTCTTTCGCTGCATCCTCACGGGCTTTCTGCGTCTTTAACGCTTCCTCATCATACGCATAAGTATCCCCCGCATCAATTTCGACAATATCGTGAATCAGACACATAAGCATTACTTTCGCAATATCAACCGGTTCATTCGCATACTCTTTCAACAGATATGCCATAATTGCCATATGCCAGGCATGCTCCGCATCATTTTCATTGCGTCCGTGACCGGAAAGGTGAGTCTGTCGGAATATATTTTTCTCTTTGTCAATTTCCAAAGCAAACTCTAACTGACGCTTTAATCGCTCCTCCATTACTTAATCCTCCGTTAAATCATTTCTTTCCGACACATTTATGCGCAATAGTACCACTAATCCTCTAACGCCTGTTTTAAATCAGCAATTAAATCCTCTTTATCTTCAAGTCCGCAGGAAATGCGAACAAGTCCTGCCGGAATACCGGCTGCCAAAAGCTGCTCATCATTCATCTGGCGGTGTGTCGATGTTGCCGGATTTAAGCAGCACGTTCTGGCATCTGCAACATGGGTTTCGATTGCTGCCAGTTTCAAACGTTTCATAAAACTTTCTGCCGCCGCGCGGCCACCTTTTAATTCAAAAGAAACAACGCCGCATCCACCATTTGGCAGATATTTCTGACCTAATTCATAATACGGGTCACTTTTAAGACCGGAGTAACTTACATGCGCTACCTTTTCATGACTTTCCAAGAATTCTGCAACCGCCTGTGCATTTTCCACGTGGCGTGGCATTCTCACGTGAAGAGACTCCAAGCCAAGATTCAAATAAAAGGCATGCTGTGGAGATTGAATACAACCAAGATCACGCATCAACTGTGCGGTACATTTTGTAATAAATGCGCCTTCCTTACCAAACTTCTCTGCATACGTGATTCCGTGATACGACTCATCCGGTGTACAAAGTCCCGGGAATTTATCTGCATGAGCCATCCAGTCAAACTTACCGGAGTCCACAATTGCACCACCTACTGCTGCACCGTGGCCATCCATGTATTTCGTCGTCGAATGAGTAACAATATCAGCACCCCACTCAATTGGGCGGCAGTTAATCGGCGTCGGGAATGTATTATCTACAATCAGCGGTACCCCGTGTGCATGTGCTGCTCTCGCAAATTTTTCAATGTCCAAAACCGTAAGTGCCGGATTGGCAATCGTCTCACCAAATACCGCTCTTGTATTATCTTTGAATGCCGCATTCAGTTCCTCTTCTGTACAGTCCGGAGAAACAAATGTAACATCAATCCCCATCTTTTTCATCGTCACTTCAATTAAGTTAAATGTTCCTCCGTAAATGCTGGAGGAAGAAACAATATGACTTCCATTTTCGCAAATGTTAAAAAGCGCAAAGAAGTTTGCTGCCTGTCCGGAAGATGTCAGCATTGCTGCTGTACCACCCTCAAGTTCTGCAATCTTAGCCGCTACCATGTCATTGGTTGGATTCTGAAGACGTGTATAAAAATACCCTTCCGCCTCCAAATCAAACAATCTTCCCATATCCTCGCTGGTATCATACTTAAATGTCGTTGACTGAATAATCGGAATCTGTCTTGGTTCCCCGTTTCCCGGCGTATAGCCTCCCTGCACACATCTTGTATTTAACCTGTAATCACTCATTTTTTTATAACTCCTTCTTTTCTTCATGTAATATAAGTTTTATTATATCACATTTTCCAACAATTTCCTATTATTATTTTATGCCCAGTATCTCCTCTGCCTCTTTTACCTGTTCCTCAGTTGGTATCGGTACTCCCTCAAGTGAATATGGAATGCCAAGATTTTCCCATTTAAAAAGACCAAGTGTGTGGTACGGTAGAATTTCCACGCGGCTCACATTCGTCCACTCATCCAATTTTTTTCGAAGTGCTTTCAAATCCTCTTTGCCATCAGTAAGCCCCGGAACAAGAACGTGGCGAATCCACATTTCTTTTCCCATTTCATTCATTTTATCTGCCATCGCAAGAATATTTTTGTTGCTTCGGCCGGTCAATTTCTTGTGTTTTTCCTCATCCATTTCCTTGATATCTAACATTACAAGGTCTGTAACTTCCATCAGTTTTTCAAACTTTTCAGCGGTTGCCGGTTCTTCTCCATAAATACTTCCACTGGTATCTAAAGTCGTGTGAACCCCCTTTTCTTTTGCATACCTAAAAAATTCTGTAACAAAATCAATCTGTAACAATGGCTCGCCGCCACTGACGGTAATCCCTCCATTATTTTTCCAGTAATTCTGATAACGGTAAGCACGATCAAATGCCTCTTTTGCCGTCTGCCAGCCAAGTCCGACATCCATTTTTTCATCTTCTTCTGTGCAAATCTTCCAAGTCTCCGGATTGTGGCAATACCGACAGCGCATCTTACATCCCTGCACAAAAAGTACATACCTCACGCCCGGTCCATCCACCAGACCAAATGTCTCAATACTATGAACATATCCCTTCATAATTACCTCTCTTTCACTTGAAAAAGATGCACAACCGGGACAAACTTCCCGGCTGTGCATCCAGATTTTTTTGAAGTTTTACTTTACATTCTTCCGTGGCAGGTACGTGCAATTACATCATTCTGCTGTTCTTCGGTCAAATCGATAAATTTAACGGCATAACCGGATACACGAATCGTAAAGTTTGCGTATTCTTCTTTTTCCGGATGTTTCTGTGCATCCAACAATTTTTCTTTTCCAAATACATTGACATTCAAGTGATGTGCTCCCTGATCGAAGTATCCGTCAAGTACCTGAACCAAATTGTTCTTACGCTCATCCTCATTATGTCCCAATGCGTCCGGATTAATCGTCTGCGTATTGGAAATTCCATCCAATGCCCAGTGATATGGGAGTTTAGCAACGGAGTTCAGGGAAGCAAGCAAACCATTCTGCTCTGCTCCGTAACTTGGTGATGCACCAGGTGCAAATGGAGTAAATGCTTTTCTTCCATCCGGCATCATACCGGTTGCTTTACCATATACCACATTGGAAGTAATGGTAAGAATGGATGTTGTCGGCTCGGAATCACGATACGTGTGATATTTTTTAATCTTATCAAGGAACGTACCAAGAAGCCATACACCAATCTCATCAGCACGCTCATCATCGTTACCGTAACGTGGGAAGTCTCCCTCTGTCTCAAATCCTACTACAACACCATCCTCATTACGAACCGTCTTAACTTTTGCGTACTTGATTGCACTCAAAGAGTCAATCACATGAGAGAATCCTGCGATACCGGTTGCGAATGTACGGCGTACATCGGTATCAATAAGAGCCATCTCTGCAGCTTCGTAGTAGTATTTATCATGCATATACTGAATCAGGTTCAAAATATTTACATACAGACCTGCCAGCCAGTCAAGCATGCGGTCATAACTTTCCATAACCTCATCATAGTCAAGGTATTCGGACGTAATCGGTTTGTAGGCCGGTCCGACCTGATTAAATTCTTTTTCATCCACACCACCATTGATTGCGTACAACAGCGCTTTTGCAAGGTTTGCTCTTGCTCCGAAGAACTGCATTTCCTTACCTGTCTGTGTAGCAGATACACAACAGCAGATGGAGTAATCATCGCCCCATACCGGTTTCATCACATCGTCATTCTCATACTGAATGGAACTTGTACGAATGGAAATGTCAGAAGCATATTTCTTAAATGTTTCCGGCAAATCAGACGAATATAATACAGTAAGGTTAGGCTCCGGTGAAGGTCCCATGTTCTCCAATGTATGAAGGAAACGGAAGTCATTCTTCGTTACCATGGAACGTCCATCCATACCGATACCTGCTACTTCCAATGTTGCCCATACCGGGTCACCGGAGAACAACTGGTTGTAAGAAGGAATACGGGCAAATTTAACCATACGGAATTTCATTGTCATATGGTCAATCAATTCCTGTGCTTCTGTCTCTGTCAGGATGCCTTTTTTCAAGTCACGCTCAATATAAATATCGAGGAATGTAGAAATACGTCCTACACTCATGGCAGCACCATTCTGTGTCTTAATAGCAGCCAGATAACCAAAGTAAAGCCACTGAACAGCTTCTTTTGCATCTTTTGCCGGACGTGAAATGTCATAACCATAAATCTGAGCCATTTCTTTCATTCCCTGCAAAGCTTTAATCTGCTCTGCAATTTCCTCACGAAGACGAATTACATCGTCTGTCATCGTTCCGCATCCACAGTTTGCTTTATCTTTCTGTTTCTGTTCGATCAAAAAGTCAATACCATACAAAGCTACACGACGGTAATCGCCGACGATACGTCCACGTCCGTAAGTATCCGGAAGACCGGTTACGATGTGGCTGTGACGAGCCTTTTTCATCTCCGGTGTATACGCATCAAAAACAGCAGCATTGTGTGTTTTGTGGTATTCATTAAAAATTTTATTAAATTTTGGATTTGGCGTGTAACCATAAGTTGTACATGCCTGTTCTGCCATCTTAATACCACCATATGGCATAAATGCACGTTTCAGCGGCTTGTCTGTCTGAAGACCAACAATTTTCTCCAAATCTTTCAATTCTTCTTTAATATATCCCGGGCCATATGCAGTCAGAGAAGATACAACCTCTGTCTCCATATCTAAAACGCCATTATTGGCACGCTCTTCTTTCTGAAGTTTCTGCAACTCGCCCCAAAGCTGATTGGTTGCATCAGTAGGACCCGCCAAAAAGCTCTCATCTCCATCATATGGGGTGTAATTCTTCTGAATGAAATCTCTGGTATTAATCTCTTCTTTCCAGATTTTTCCTTCAAATCCATCCCATTCTTTGAACTCTTTCATCTTTGTTACCTCCTTAAAAATCGCAAATGTCTATTGCTGAATGTAATACTAACATTTTCTATACCTAATTTCAAGCAAATCAATGATATTATTTCTCATTTCATTTTTGGTTAAAATTTCTCAGTTCCCGGTAAACCATTATAAAACAAACAACTGCCGCTAAACAGTCTGCCACCGGACCGGCATACATAATTCCATCAATTCCCAAAAACAACGGGAACAAAAGGATTAACGGCAGTAAAAATAGAATCTGCCTTGTCAATGCCAAAAAGCTGCCAACCTTAGGTTTGCCAATCGCTGTGAAAAAATTCGACGTAATCGGCTGCATAAAATTGACAAATGTAAAAAACAAAAAGACATGAAAATACCGAATTGCAAACTGATAATACAGTTCGGAACCATCTCCGAAAATGGAAATAATTTGTCTTGGGAAAAACTGAAACATAAAAAATGCAATTACTGCTAAAACAGCACCAATGGAAATTGCTTTTATATATGCTTCCTTCACACGCCCCTTTTTCCCCGCTCCATAATTAAAACTTGCAATCGGCTGTAAGCCCTGCGAAAGTCCAATGACAAAGGACATAAAAATCATGTTTACTTTTGTAATAATGCCGGCACACGCAATCGGAATATTTTCGCCGTAAATCGAGTGGGAACCGTAATGCTTCAAAGACTGGTTCATAATAATCTGCACAACCATCATTGCTACCTGATTGCTGCACGGTGCCATACCAAGTGAGGCAATTCTTGTTACATTTTCCCTTTTTACTCTTAAATTCTCTCTTCGTATCGTAACCGTTTTCCCATGCATCAAATACCAGATTGCCAGAGCCCCTGACACTATCTGACCAATAATCGTAGCAAGTGCCGCTCCCGACATGCCAAGATTTAATCCAAATACAAACAAGGCATCTAAGATTGTATTTAGCACAGCGCCCACGAGGTTGCAAAGCATCGTAATCCGAGGCCTGCCATCGGCTCGTATCAAATGTCCGCCACCGGTTGATAAAAGCAAAAACGGAAAGCCAAACGCTGTAATTTTCGTATATTCCATTGCATAGGGAAGAACTGCCTTTGGCGAACCAAAGAACAAAAGAAGCGGCTTCAAAAATAAAAGTGTAATGATTGATAAAATAAGACCACTTCCGGCAAGCAAAACAACGGCATTTCCCATAATATTTACCGCTCTTTTCTCATGGCCGCTCCCCATCGCAAGATTAAATGCAGATGAACCGCCAATTCCAATTAATAAGGCAAGTGCTAGACACGAAGTGGATAACGGAAATGCAATGTTGGTAGCCGCATTTCCCAATTCGCCCACTCTCTGCCCAATAAAAAACTGGTCAACAATATTGTAAAGGGAGCCAACTAACATCGATATTATACTCGGAATTGCAAACTGGGAAAGCAAACGATTTACCGGCTGTACTCCCAATGGATTATTTGTTTCTTTATTCATTCTTCTTCCATCCAATCAAAAAGGATGTCAGGAACAACCTTTTGCCCCTGGCACCCTCTTTTTCATATTAAAAACAATGATTATTTCTGAGGACCTGCTGCTACAAGTGCTTTACCTGCATCATTTCCTTCATACTTAACAAAGTTCTTTGTGAAACGGTCTGCCAAATCTTTGGCTTTTGTTTCCCACTCAGAAGCATCTGCGTAAGTATCGCGAGGATCCAAAATACCGGAATCAACACCAGGAAGTTCTGTAGGTACTTCAAAGTTGAAGTAAGGAATCTTCTTTGTTGGTGCATTTTTAATATCACCATTTAAGATAGCATCGATGATACCACGAGTATCTTTAATGGAGATACGTTTGCCGGTTCCGTTCCATCCTGTATTTACAAGGTATGCCTTTGCACCACTCTTCTCCATCTTCTTAACAAGCTCTTCTGCATATTTTGTAGGATGCAGTTCCAAGAATGCCTGTCCGAAACATGCAGAGAATGTAGGTGTAGGCTCTGTAATTCCACGCTCAGTACCAGCAAGTTTTGCTGTAAATCCGGAAAGGAAGTAGTACTGTGTCTGCTCTGGTGTCAAAATAGATACCGGAGGAAGTACGCCGAATGCGTCAGCAGAAAGGAAGATTACATTCTGTGCTGCCGGTGCGGAAGAAATCGGACGTACAATATTTTCAATATGGTCAATCGGATAAGATACACGTGTATTCTCTGTTACACTCTTATCTGCGAAATCAATTTTTCCGTTTGCATCTACTGTTACGTTCTCAAGAAGTGCATCTCTGCGGATTGCATTGTAGATATCCGGCTCAGACTCAGCATCCAAGTCGATAACTTTTGCATAACATCCACCTTCAAAGTTGAAGACGCCGTTGTCATCCCAGCCGTGCTCGTCATCACCAATTAAGAGACGTTTCGGGTCTGTAGACAATGTTGTTTTACCAGTACCGGAAAGACCAAAGAAGATTGCTGTGTTCTTTCCATCCATATCTGTGTTTGCGGAGCAGTGCATGGAAGCGATTCCGTTCAATGGAAGGTAGTAGTTCATCATGGAGAACATACCTTTCTTCATCTCACCGCCGTACCATGTGTTAATGATAACCTGCTCACGGCTTGTAATATTAAATGCTACACAAGTCTCAGAATTCAATCCAAGTTCTTTGTAGTTTTCTACTTTTGCTTTCGAAGCGTTGTATACAATAAAGGTTGGCTCAAAAGTTTCAAGTTCTGCCTCAGTAGGCTGGATGAACATGTTCTTAATGAAATGTGCCTGCCATGCAACTTCAACGATGAAACGAACAGCCATGCGGGTATCAGCATTTGCTCCACAGAATGCATCTACAACGAAAAGTCTTTTGTTAGAAAGCTCTTTCTTTGCAATATCTTTTACGGTAGCCCATGCTTCTTCTGTCATCGGATGGTTATCGTTTGCATATTCATCAGATGTCCACCATACTGTGTCTTTGGAATTCTCATCCATAACAATGTACTTGTCTTTAGGAGAACGTCCGGTATAAATACCTGTCATAACGTTTACAGCACCAAGCTCTGTTTCCTGTCCTACTTCATATCCCTCAAGCCCAGCTTTTGTCTCTTCTTCAAACAACAACTCATAAGAAGGATTGTAAACAATGTCAGTTGCACCAGTAATTCCATACTTGCTCAAATCAATTTTTGCCATCTTACACGAACCTCTTTTCTTTCTTATTTTCTGATTAGTCATTGGTTAGTTAGTCATCCAATAAAAATCTCACAACTATAGTACCACATTTTCCGGTAATGTCAACCTTTGTCTATCTGTGTCATCCATTGGAAATGTTCTAATTTTGCACCAATCTCATATATTATACACGAAAAATCAAAATAAATCCACCTTCTGTTTTTGTAAGATGGGGTAAATTTACTGTCGGAAAGTAATAGGCAGACTACACCTGTGACCTGTTTCAGATTTGATAACTGTCTTTACTATATCCGATTTTTTCTTTTCTTACAATCCCCAT
>OKWJ01000372.1_pt1 | contig 59135 bp, 86 predicted proteins | sample 1607121 | NCBI WGS metagenome assembly OKWJ01 (sample SAMN04414080, study PRJEB24778) | human gut metagenome | material: faecal | host: Homo sapiens | reverse complement strand
GAGAAGGGAAAGGGGAAAGTTGATGAAGAGGACGAGGAGAAGGGAAAGGGGAAAGTTGATGAAGAGGACGAGGAGAAGGGAAAGGGGAAAGTTGATGAAGAGGACGAGGAGAAGGGGAATAGAGGCAGGTCATCACGTGGAAAATCAACCGAGCAAACCGATAAATAGCAGGATATGTTAATCAACGAGGAATATTTTAAGGGAGAGATTGTTATACCGAACCTGAATAGTATAGGTAATGGAATAAGCAGCCAGATAGCTAGTTCTAACTTGGAATTACTCTTATCTTTCATCAACAAGTACGAGAGGCGTTTCCTTGTTTCTTTACTTGGACGAGATTGTGCTGATGAGTTTTACAAGGAAATAGAGAGAGGAGAGTTATCTGGCAAATGGTTTGACCTTAAAAATAAACTCGTTGATGAAACATTGAAATTATCCCCTATAGCGAATTACGTGTATTACTGGTATCGCCGTGATAACGTATCTATAACAACCGGGGTGGGTGAGATGGAAACGGATTCGGATAACTCCGTGAGGGTTTCCCCGGCTTTAAAGATGTGTAGGGCGTGGAATGAAATGGTGGATTGGGTGATTGATATTCAAACGTGGATGAAGTCATCAGGTAGTTTTAATTACCGGAATATCGACGTGAATTTACTTAAACGGATAAATACGTTCAACCTATGATAGTCGTGGAGGATATATTGAGTGAAGTAGTAAAGAAATCCTCTGTGGTGGTTGGATTTGAATTATCATTTCAGTATGGGACACTTCGTGAAATAGTAGAAAACTTGAACACGTTGGGTAAAGGAGGTAAAGTGAAGTATCCTCTAGTAGCGTTAATAGAGCCGTTCAAACAAAGAATAACCGATGATGGTGCTAGATCGAGTTTGAGGCTCTTGATCGCAACCATGACCAAGAAAACATTGAAAGCGGACGAGAGGCTTGAGCAGAATTATAAACCCATCTTGTTTCCGGCTTACGAGGCTTTAATTGGTGAAATAAAGAAGGTGACAATTTCTTCAACACTGGACCACACGCTTATTAACCACTTTGAAATGGGGAGAGAATCTTTACAAGGATATGACAAGGCGATACTTGATGATCATATAGACGCTATCGAGATAAACGACATGAACGTGCTTTTTAGGGAGAATAAATGTAATAATCTAACAAAAAATTTTTAATATGAACGAGATAAACAAACCGCAATGCGGGCAAAATAACGGAAATACCGGGGTTCCTGAATGTGATTTTCTACCCGGGCGAGTGATCGGGATCATATTGACTGGTAAAGGCAAAGAGTATTCAGGCGAGGAAACCGATGATCTTATAGAGACGTTAAAAAAGGCGGCACAAGGTGCGGCCAAGGATAGGGTTTATCCGATCTTCCGGTTCGGGACGATAACAGACAATAGCGAAGATCCGGCGACCGAATCTCTTGGTATCGGGTACACGAAAACATTGAATGACGGTGCTTATAACTGGACATTCCCGTTGGTAAATGGGACCGCGTGCTATGCCGCAAATCTTCGTAAATTTAACGGTGACAAGTATAACGCTTTCTTGGTTCTTGACAATGGATTGGCGGGTGTAAAAACCAAATCGGGAGGTGTTCGTGGTTTCACCATGTCGCAATTCTACGTGCCAAAACCAGTATGGGCCGGAGACACTACAATAACCCGGTATAACGTGACCATATCGTTCCCTAATCCTTCCGAGTTCGTTGATTCGTTAGCTTACATTCAAACTACTGATAATATAGAATACGAGATTCGTGGGAATCGGGAATGCGAGATGATCCAGAAATCGGCAACGGCGGAATCCGTTACCGTGGACATCGTGAACAAGTGTAGCGGGCAATCAATATTGAGTGTTTACGGTGATGAATTAGCCGACGAGAGTTTATGGGGGCAGGGAGTAGCCGTAACAGCGGTGGCGCTCGCTTCTGGTTTATTGAAGTTTACCGGAACGTTCAAGAACGGGGACAAGATCGCCTCGGTTGGCGTGGCTGAACTTGCCACGGCTGGCGTTGGAGGCTCCCCGGAGTACGGGATTGAAATCACTCCACTAACGGTAAAAATCCCGTGATGGATTCGATAAAGGTAAACGGCGGGAGTTTTAAACTTTCCGCCGTTTTGTCTTATTCTAGCGAAGATGCATTCGTTGAATATTACAATAATGTTTTCTCCACGTGGTTAACGGAGGACAAAAGAAAAGCCACGTTAAGGGAGGTATACAAGATCGCTCACGATATGAAAAAGTACGACAATGACACCAAGGGAAATGCTCGAAAGATTTCAAAGTCTGGACGTGGATCGGGCGATAAAGATGACAATAGGTCAGACGAGAGACTTGATAATCGACAGGAATCAAGATCAGTTGATGCAGGGGATTCGTTCTGATGGGACCGAGATAACCCCGGCGTACACGTATTTTACAAGAGAGAAGAAAAAAGAAAAGGGAAGAGACCCGGACATCGTGACTTTATACGATACCGGGGCTTTCTTCCGTGATATGTTCGTTGACGTGGGGTCGGACGTGATCGAGATTGACAGCATGGATAACAAGAGCGAAGAATTGAAAGACAAGTACGGGGAGAAGATATTCGGTTTATCCGGTGCTTCGAGACATCGGTACGTGAGTGATGCCATGCCCGTTTTGATTGAAAAAATAAAGGAAATTCTAAAACTATGAGTTGTGGTTGCCAAAACAAGATTTATTCAAAAGATTACGAGAGGGTTAAAAAACTCGCTCAAAAAATGGCTTCGATCGATCAAAAAGCCTATTTCATATACAAGAACAAGGATAAATACGATTTTCAAGCGGTTTACCCTATATCTGACAGGGTGCTTGAAGCGTTGGAGTTTGTACTACCGGTGTGATGAATTATTACTGTACAGGTTTATAAAATGCCTTAACGGGGATTTAAGCGCGCTGAAGAAGGTTAGATTCGTGCCTAAATCGTGGGTGAAAGAAGCTTGGACATCAATAAACGAGGAATACGCTAGGGATATTGATAACAACAAGTACGTGGAATTGACGAAATCGCTGAAAGATATTTTCCGGGATTCACTAAGGCTGATGATTGCTGATAGTTGCGTGCAAGTTTTATTGAACAAGCATAGCGATAACGCCGCCGGGGTTCTGCGAAATCTCGGGTACAAGTACAAGTTTGACCCGGCAAACAGGGAACAGTATCACAAGGATCTTGCTAGGGTCATGAAAAACTTGAAGATGCTGAACATGGAGCTGGAAGCGAATAAAAAAGCCTACGCCACGAAGACAACGGTCAAGCAGGCGAGCAAGGAGCATATCACGGAAACGCTCGTTTCCCTTTCCAAGTTCATGAATTACCGGATTGATCCCGTGAAAGTGACCGTTAGGGAGTACATTGACATGATGAATCAATACAAGAAAGAAATCGAGATAAATTTGAAACAATGGCAACAGAAAAAATAAACGAGATATTCGATATAGAGGCGATAAATAAACAAGTGCAGGCCGTCAAGGCTGGAATTGAAAGCACTTTGTCCGACATGGAGAAATTCGCTAAAAAAGCTTCGGATTTGAATAAAACGATAGAGCAATCAGGGTCGTTCAAGGAAGTAGCTGATGCTACCGATAAAGTCAGGAAAGCGCAGGAAGAATACTCCAAGCAAGTAGATAAGTTGAATGCTCTCAAAAAACAGGAAGCGCAGTTAAATGAGAAAATGAACAAGGCTTATCAAGATATGGCCTCTAAATTGGCGGAAATGCGCAAAAGAGCAGATGACGAGATTAAAGCTATCAACGAAAGAACTAAAGCTTTAAAAGATAATGCCGCCCAAGTTCAAACAAACAACACTCAAAAACAAAATGAAACAAAATTATCGAAAGATAATTCCAATGCGGTAAAAAACGAGGCCAAATCTTACATGGAGATGGCAGAAAGCACGAAAGAAGTGTTGCGAACACGTCAGTATCAAATTTCTTATTTGATAACTTATCAAAAATCGCTTAAAGAGGTAAAAAAAGAACTTTCAGACCTTGAAAAAACAGAAAAAAGAAACGGGTCTCTTAATGCAGAGCAGGCTGCGAAGAAAAAGATACTAATTGAAAGAGAATTTCAGTACAAGCAAGCTATATCTAATGTTAGTCAAGTTATCAAGAATGACATAAAACTTAGCCGCACGAGAACCGGTTCAATGGATGAGATGGAGCAAGCTTTAGGGAAAATGAGAATGGCGTATAGAAAGATGTCAGAAGAACAGCGCAATTCTAAATTCGGACAAGCGTTACAATCTCAAATACAACAGACAGGCGACAAATTAAATAAACTGAACGCCTCTATCGGGAATTATCAAGCTAACGTGGGTAATTACGGGAGTGCTTGGGGAGGCGTGAAAGATATATTCTCTAAGGCAATGGCCGTCTTTGCGGCAGGAGGTGCTGTTTTGAAAACGTTAGGATCTATAATTAAAAGTACGCAAACGACTGGCGATGAATTTAATTACACCATAGCTGAATTAAAAACATCGTGGGAGTTGTTTAAGAAATCAATTGCATCAGGAGACTTGTATCTTTTTACTCGTAACATGAGAGAGGCTGCACAAGCGGGGAGAGAATTGGCAATGACACTTGATGAGCAGTTTGAACGTTCTAACTCTTTAAAACTAAGAAGGGCAGAGGAATCTAAAGAACTTGCAGATCTACGAGACAAACTAGATGATGTAAATTTATCTGACAAAGAGCGATTAGAAGCTGGGGAAAAATATATGAATATGATAAAAGGGTATTATGATGAACAAAAGGATATATATAAATCAGAAGCGGAAGCACGACTTAAAGCTTTTGCCTCCAAAACAAAAGCTGATAACGAAACCCTTGAACAAACTGAACAAAATATCCTCGCTTTTATCAAAGAGTATAATATTACTAGGGATATGATAAAACAGGCAGACGAGTATACAAAAGCTCAGGAGCGAGTGGCGAAAACACAAGCAATGCTTACGAAAGCAGAAGATCCAATGAGCCGCAAATTAATAACTGAAGAATTAAAAAAAGAACAAGAGAATTTTCAAAAAATATCTGCCGGAACATCTGATGCTGTTAAGAAAATGGCAAAGGTATTTAAACAGTATAACAAATCTACTGATGAAGAAGTAAGGGGGATCGTGGAGTCTTACGTTAATCTTTATCAATCTGAGGCCGCTTATCAGAACGAAAATAGACGTATCCAACGTGCGATAAATACCGTCACGAAAGAAGCGAATGCGGAACAGGAAAAAGAATCCAAGAAAAAACAAGATGATCTTGAAAAACACGCTAAAGCGGAGGATAAAGCCCGGAGAGAGATAACTATCGTTGGATTAAAAGAAGAAGCGAATTCCTACCAAAAGACCGCTGACGATGTGTCTAAGTCGCTTGAAGATAGAGAAACGGCATTAGCTAATTACTACGAGACGCAGAAACGACTTGCAGAACAAGAACGGGATAAATCCATAAATAAAGATTCCACGGAATCTGAGGTTCTTTTGGCAAATAAGTTATATAACAATAATGTATTAAAGCTCGATGAACAGTTCGAGAAGGATGTTAATAAATTGAGGGAAGATGCGTCTAAAAAGAGAATTGAGCAAATAAAAAAAGAGTCTATCGCCCGTGAAACCGAATTGCAAATTGAACAGGAAAAAGAACTTAAAGCTATAGCTGAAAATTATTCTGATGGAAATATAACAACAGAAGAATACAATAAAGAACGTTTGGATATTGTTAAAAAGTATCAAAAGGCGATGTTTGACGCTCAAATATCAAGTCTTGAAGAGGTTGCTAATGCCTTGCCAGAAGAACAGAGAGCCGAGGCGTTTAGAAATATTGAGTTAAAACGCCTAGAGTTCGAGCGAACGATTGCAGAAGAAGAGATTAAGATAAATGCTAATAAAAACAAGACTATAGAGGAGCTTGAAAAAATATTGAACGACAAGAGGGTTCAGCTCGCCTTGAATGCGTTCTCTACTATCACTTCCATAATGAGTACTGCATCTCAAAATAAAATTCAAGAATACGACAACGAAATAGATAAAATTGAGGAGCAGAAAAATAAAGATATTGAAGCGATAGAACAAACGAATGTTTCCGAGGAAGAGGCTGACGCTCGTAAAAAAGCCATAGAGGCTAGAGCGGAAGCACGTAAAGAAAAACTTGAGCAGAAGAAAAAGAAAGAACAACGGAAACAAGCGGCGTATGAAAAGGCAAATTCCGTAATACAAGCCACGATTAGCACTTCTCTTGCGGTATTAAATGCGTTGTCAACAGTGCATCCATATCCGGCCGCTGTTGTTGCGGCGGCATTGGCTGCGGCGATGGGAGCAGCACAGATCGCCACCATTGTTTCCCAGCCTCTTCCCAAGTACGCCAAAGGAACCGAAGATCACCCCGGAGGATTGGCCATTGTCGGCGATGGAGGGCAGAAAGAGGTAGCTATATTGCCGGACGGAGGGTATTACGTGACTCCTAGTATCCCCACGCTTGTTGATTTACCTAAAGGGACAGAAGTATTGCCTAGCGTGAACGAGGCTTTGATGTCGATAACGAAGGCTCCGAGACTTGACACAAGTATGCCTACTTCAACGGATCGAATTGAAAAAGAGATTATTGAATTAAAAAGCACTATGAAATCAGTTATTACCGCTATCGAAAAAAATCGCTCACAAATTAGCGTCACTCTCGATCAAAACGGCACATGGAAGGTGTACGATCAAAAGAAAGGACTTGACGAATATTTAAATAAAAATTTGCGTATTCAAAGATAATTTGTAGGTTTGCGAATAAATTTAAAATTTTATGTTATGAAAATAGTATTATCTTTTTTAATTGTGATCTTGACTACGTTATCGTTAAATGCTCAGGTTAAACAAGATTCCATTGTTGATAAATTAAAGTTTAATGGGGTGGAAATTGACGGTAATATTGACAAATTTGTCAATAAGATGAAAACAAAAGGATTCATTGTCAAGGAAACGAAAGATAACATTGTAACAATGCTGGGTGAATTTATAGGGAAAGAGTGCCGACTTTATGTCATACCAACTCCTAAAAGTAAAATCGTATGTAAAGTAGCAATATTTTTTGGTGGAGGTTCATGGGAGAGTTTAAAAAGAGAATATCATAATGTTAAGGATTTATTTTCAAAGAAATATGGGAAACCATCTAATGAATTTGAATTTTTTAAAGATCCATATTACGAAGGGGATGGATATGAGTTACAGGCATTGAAAAACGACAAATGTGTATACGCATCTTTTTATACCCCAAAAGGAGGTGCTATAATGGTTGAAATATCTGGTGCATGTACTGTTTCCGTGTCTTATGAAAATAGGGTAAATATGAATAAAGCGCAACAAGAGAAAGAAGAGTCTGTAATGGATGAAATTTAAAAATATATAGTATGAAAAAGATTTACATTTTACTTGCTTTTATTGCAATATTATTTAGTTCGTGTGAAAACAATAAAGTCAAGAGCCGAGAAGATATTATTAAAGATAATTTGAAAAATTATTTGTCTGATAAACTAAATGACCCTGATTCGTATGAATTTGTGAGCCTTAACTTAATAGATTCTATAAAGTATATTGACAATATTAATTACAGATTAAAACATTTTGATTCAAGTTTGAAATTTTATAAGAATCAAGTCGAATTAGGAGATAAAGAGTCTATAAAAGAGGTTAATCGGAATAATTGGATTATATATAAAATTGATTCGATTAAAAATTCATTAGGAAATAGAGTTAATGATGTTGCAGTTTATAAGTATATATATAAATTTAGGGCTAACAATCAAATGGGCGGTAAATCGTTAAATGAATATATTTTATTGACAAAAGGATCAGATAATAGTATTATACAAATGGAAAATAATCCGGATAAAATATATATAAATCCAACAGATTTTCCGGGATACATGGAGTTGATAGAGGTGTATAAAAAATGGGAATAAAAATATTATGCTATTATGGGATTTTTAAGCTTTCTAAAATCAGATAAAAAAGAAAAAGTAGAAGACTTTTTTAAAATAGATATTCATGATATATATAAATATAATCCTGAGTATTTAGGGGAGGAAGTAAATGATTTTGGGACTATATTAAAAAAATATAGGTTAGTTCTTGATAGGCCAGAATTAGGAATATTTGATAAATTAGAAATCAATGGATTTGACAATAATAGTCACAATTTGATTTTTAAATCAAATAAAAATGTATTGTCTAAAGAATTAAGAGAGTTTATTAAATTCTGTACAAACAAATTTGGATTAGATAGCTCGAAAGAAGGAGAAATAACAAACAAAGATCTTAATTATATTCGCCAAGGTATTTTTTCTAGGATGTGGACTGAAAATAAGGTGTGGATAGATAATAACTCTAATGGAGAAATGTTGTTGACATTGTTTTCTGTTGAAATGAGGCAAGATAAGTATGAAATTCCGCCTAAAGTTGAAGATGTGAAAAATAAGCAATGTCACATGATAGGCGAACCTAAATCTGTTGCCCTGTTCGACATGGACAAAAACAGTCTGTATGCAAAAGAAGCCTATAGATTTGGGAAAAATCATATGATTGACAAATTGGCAAAAGAAAAGATTGGATTATCTGACGAAAGCGATGGATTAGATCTTGGTGTTCAGGATCCATTGTTTGAAGAAGCTGCCCGTTTGGTTGTTGATTCACAACACGCATCTCCTTCGTTAATACAGCGAAGGTTTTCCATAGGGTATAATCGAGCAGGAAGAATTATTGACCAACTTGAAGCGGCAGGTATTGTTGGAGTGTTTTGTGGAACGAAGGAAAGAGACGTGCTAATCCATAGTGATGATGATTTGGAGAAGATATTGAAATATACAAATAGTGATTTTGCAGATCATTCTTTAGTCTTCAAAGATGGTGAATTAGAGCAATTTATATCTGAAAATAAGGATGCAATAGATGCGAAAGTTGAGTTTTATTTGAGAGCAAAAGAGCAAGAAGAAGAGATTGAAAAAGAACGCCAACGGCAATTAATTGAGGAAGAGAAAGAACGTATCAAGCAAGAAATACTTGAAAAGAAACGAAAAAAAGAACTTCGAAAAATAGCTCTCCAAGAATTGCAAGAAGAAGGTATTATTGAAAACGTGAAGAAAAGAGAGCCAATTCCTCAAGAAATTCAAAATATTGTATGGAATCGAGATGGTGGCAGATGCGTCAAATGTGGGAGTAGAGAGAATTTGGAATTCGATCATATTATACCATTTTCCAAAGGAGGCTCCAACACCGCAAGAAACTTACAATTGCTTTGTGAAAAATGTAATCGAGAAAAATCAAATAGTATTGGATAAAACAACAATCCCCCGGTCTATAATAAGGGCCGGGGGATTGTTATATAATTCTATTTTATAAAACTTTTACGTCATATAAATTTTATAACTCAAAAGTATTGCCTATATTTGCATCAAATAAAGGAGATATGAGAATTGTATCACACCGGAAATTGAAAGAGTTTTACGAAACCAAAGGACGAGAGGATTCACGTGTGGCTCTCGAACGTTGGTATGATGTTGTGGAGAAAGCGGGATGGAAGAATTTGTCTGAAATAAAAGTAGATTTCCCCTCCACGGATTACGTGGGAAATCAACACTACGTTTTCAACATCAAGGGGAACAATTATAGACTGGTAGTTGTTATAAAATTCACTATAGGATACGTTTTCATTCGTTTTGTAGGAACTCACGAAGAATACGATAAAATAGATTGTTCAACCATTTAAAGAAAAGCCATGAATAAGATTACTAAAGAACAATACGAGTTTGCATTGGCAAGAGTGGAAGAACTTTTGCCTTTGGTTGATGATAACACCCCGGCAAATGATAAAAATGCTGTAGAATTAACGATGATGTCAGACGTGATTATAGCTTACGAGAAAGAGCATTATCCGATAGAGAAACCGACAGTTGCCGAGTTGATAGAATATTCTTTGGAAGAAAAAGGAATGACACAAAGACAACTTGCGGGAGAAATAGGAATAAGTCCATCACGGGTGAATGATTACATTGCTGGACGTTCGGAACCAACATTGAAAATAGCACGTTTGTTATGCCAGATACTTAATATCCCGCCTGCCGCAATACTTGGTATTTAGAAAGATAAAATAATCCCCCGGTCATCATCTTGACCGTGGAGAATTTTTATTGCATCATTTCGGCTGATTTTTTAAGAATAATTACCCCGGCTTTGCGCATAACAGAAGCGAGATTTCTCCTAATTAAACCTATCTGCCCTGTCATAAATTTTCTTTTGCGACTTTGTCTTGAATGATTTTTGTATTCATAAAAGCGAGTTTGTGGGCGCATGAAAGAGATCTCGTCGATATGAAAATCAAGCTCAAATTCATTAGAGGTAATATCTGTAGTATATGGGCAATCTTTCAAATACATATCAATGGCATCTCTAATACTATTCTCGACATCTGATATGTTTTTGCAATAAGTTGAAATGTCGGTAAATAGTATGTATGAAAAAAGGCCATCCCCGGCATTCTCAATGATCACCGTCATCTTTTTCATCAATGTGTCAGCTTCAATTGTTCCTCCAATGCCTTTTATTTCTTCAATGGTTTTCATGGTTTTATATTTTCCCTGTTTCAATGTCCTCTACAAGCTGTTTCAAGTCTTCCAAGCTGGTTACTTGCTTTAAATAGCCATGCACCCGGAGAAAACCGATGATGTCGGAATCTTTTTTCTCGAATAGGTCGGTCAATTTCACTTCAAGAACATCGGCTATTTTTTTTAGAGTATCTAAAGTTGTTCCGCTATTCCCATTGATCATTCTACTTAAACTTTCCCTTTTTAATCCAATACGATCAGCCAAATCGGCTATTGATACTCCTTTTTGCTTACATATTTCTTTTATTCTAAGTTCCATTAGGCGTGATATTAAATATTACACTGCAAAGATAAAAATTATTTAGATAATAACATTAAAAGTCACTGCAAAATAAATAAAGTGATATTTAATGTTACTTTTAACATTATTTATTTGGATAATGTGATTTGTGATGTTACTTTTGCATTTGAAAAGTAACAATAAATGTCACGAACAATGAAAACACTAAAAGAAGTATACGGAAAGAGAGAAATCATGTTAGTCGCTCATTTTATCGCCAAAAGATTTAAACTAACAATGAGCGAGGCTCTGAAAGATTCTTGGCGGTGGTTTAAATCTAATAGCTCGAATTTCACCTTTTATTTGAGTTCTATCATCAAGAATAGACGCAAACAAGTATTGAGTGGCTTTAATTTGAAACGTGCGATCTTATCTCAACCAGTGGATACCGCCTCTTCCTATACTTTTCAAAATCAAGTGTTCGACACGAAATATAATTGTTTATTCAGATAATGCATAATGCCATGAAACTAATCTTAGATAACGAAACATTGAGAGTTTACATGATCCCGTTTGCCGGAACCAGTGTACTATTGTTTAAACACAAAGACACGGGGAAAGTCTTTTTAGAATTTGATGCGAGTCGTGACAACGAGAAAGCTGTTACAGAGTTTCTACATTCCCCGGAATACGATATGCTTAATTTAACTTTAGGATATACATTATGAATCAATTAACTAAACAAAGTAGCGACAGCGAAATCAAAGCATATTTTAACGCTGTCTTGAAACTGGCGAAGTCTAGTGAGCAATTCCCGGTCAACTTGGAGGAGGTTTGGCCGTTGGTGTATTCGGAGAAAGGGAAAGCCGTGCGGTCCCTACAAGACAATTTTATTGAAAACGAAGACTACAAAGTTTTTGCCCAAAATGGCAAAAACTCAAATGGAGGAAGACCGATTAATGAATACAGGCTTTCTGTCTCTTGTCTTGAATACTTCATTGTTCGAAAAGTCCGTCCCGTCTTCGAAGTATACCGTAAGGTCTTCCACAAGACAACATCATTCCAGTTGAATCCGGCAGATCCTTCCATCGTGAAAGCGAAGATCATGGTGGCCAAATTCGCCATGAACACGCTAAACATGAATGATAGCTCCAAGCTATTACTCGTGAAGTCAATCGGTGATCCATTAGGTTTGCCGTTACCAAACTACACGGAATCGGTCGATCAACTTCTCTCCCCTACCGAATTGTTAAGTCGTATGGGGAATCCCATATCGACACGAGATTTTAATCAAAAGATGATAGCCGCGGGGTTACTAGAGGTAAAAGAAAGACCGTCCAGCTCCGGCAAGACGAAGACTTTCAAATCCCTCACGAAAGAGGGCATGAAGTACGGGGAGAATCAAGTAAATCCAAGCAACCCGAAAGAGACCCAACCGCTCTACTACGTTGGAATGTTTGAAAAATTGTTTGACATGGTAACGATGAATAGACAGATAGTATAGCCACCCCCTGTTTGTAAGCGAATCCCCGGTTCCAGTTATGGCCGGGGATTTTTATAGTAAACAATCTACAAATTATTGTTTAAAATAGGTAATAATTCATTTAACACACAACTTTTCAAGAGTGACTTCGTATAAGTAATACACGACGTGAAAATATCAAAAAACGATCATTAAATGATATTCATTTTTTTGCTTCCCCCTGATACCACCTTGATCTTATCTCTCCCCTGATTTGTTGTACATTACTAACAAAAATGCGCCAACCTCGTGTAAGATTCTCCCACTATCAAAAAACGATCAATTAATGATTATGTTTTCCATCGTGCAAACGTTATAATTACTAACAAACTTGTGAAATGATTTACTACATAGGCCTGAACGGGGATGCAAAAATGTTTGCTCATAATTTTAATAATCAACGTGTTATAATATTCGTGTATTCGTTGGGAAAGATATTCGTGGAGGCGGATAATGGTTGCGTGATCAAGGAATATATAGATTCAGGGTACTTTAATAAATTCGTGAATTACTTGCAAAAACAAGGGATAAAAGTGGTATCTTTGCAATAAGAACTCCAAGAGGGTCAGGTACATTCACGTGTGCTTGATCCTCTTTTTTATTAAAAGATAGTAATATGAACGTTTTCCCGAGTAAATTCAGATTTCTGTTCGAACGTGATGGAATTCAATACGAGTGCAAGTATTCCCCGGACGAGTGGAATAATAACGTGTTAAACTGGAACAGAAGTTCGGACAGTGCCGGTATCATGATCAAATATTCCACCAGCTTTACTTTTATAAAAGAAGACGCAGACTACTTGAGAGATTGTTTTAATACTGATGGTGTTTTTGCAAAAGTGCGGTTTGTCGTGGAAGAATATGATTACGAAACTTTTAGTTTCAAACCTTATTATAGCGGGGATATTGATTTTTATTCTTACGAGAATTCAAAGAACAAAGTATCTATTGTCACTTCGGACATAAGTTACAAGGCGTCAATCGATGCGAATTTAGACACGACCTATGAAATTGATATTCCTAATGCATCCGATTTTGTCAGGTATGACGGTTTGAGGTTAAAAAATAGCATTAAGTTAACGACAGATATAAGTTTAGGGGAAGATCCATCTGTTTATTACTTGTATCCATCGATTTTCGTTATCGGGGATGAATCTTTTATCCCAACATTTCAGACTCAAAACATAGTAGAACAAAACAAGTTAGAATTAAATAATGACTTGTGGTTTTGCAAAGCGTTGAAATCTGTCCAAACAAATGTTAGTATACAATATGAAATAGCTGTAAAAATTAAATCTATTGTACCTAAAGACCCGACTGTATCGATTGTCATGTATATTGGGTCTAGTATAAAGAGCGCAACAAGAACTGTTCTTGCATCTCACAAGTTTACCAGTGGGGGAGAGACGCATAATTTTAACGGTTCGTACAACTGGGACAATCTAAATATCACGAAAGGAGATCGGATGTTTTTCTTGATAGAAGGGGATGTTACATTTTGGACTGAATACATTAAAACTAATATTGATAATCCTGTTTATATAAGCTTGGATTATAATGATCGATCTGATGTGAAAAAAGATATTTTCGGGTTGCGCCCCTTGGATTTATTATCTAGCTTGGTAAGTAAAGCAACCGATGGGCAATATAATAAAATCAAATCCGATTTATTGACGATGGGAGAGGTAAGCAAAATGCTTATCACCTCCGGTAATCTCATACGTGGCATACAAGGAGCAAAGATAAAAACATCTCTTAAAGATTTCTTTCAAGCATTTAAATCCATGTTTGGTGCCGCCTACACGTTTAGAAATATTGATGGGGTAGAAACGTTGGAAATAGAGAATATAAACTATTTCTATGATCGAAACACGATGATCACGGAAGTAGGTGATATTAACGATTATTCAATGAAAGTGAAGGATAATGATATATACAACAAGCTTAAAATAGGATATGAAGATCAAACGTACGACGAGGTAAACGGGAAGAAGGAATTTAACACCACCCTTGAATTCTCGATAAATTCGAAACATAATGGAAAGGAATTGAATCTTGTCAGTCCTTATCGTGCGGATATGTACGGTATCGAGTTTACTATAATAGATTACGAGCAGCAAGAGACAACGGATAGCGATAATGATAATGACGTGTTCATTATCCATACTGGAAGTCAAATATACGGTTTTATAAACGGGTATTCTTTAAACCGCTACTACAAGATATTGAATAGCGATAATTTTGCCGGGGACACGGCTTTTAACGTCTACTTGTCTCCCAAGAGATGTTTATTACGTCAGATAGAATATATAAAAAGCTTGTTCATGTTTTCCGGGTCAATATTAAAATTCGCTTCTTCTCCAAAGGATTACAATGTGACATCAACAGGTAACATTATTGAACATTCGGATATAAATTTGGACAGATATAATTACTTGTTCAAACCGATCAATCATGAATTTGAAACGATAGTCCCTAGAAATATTTCTGAATTGATCGAGGAAGGATACAGGGGATATATAGCATTCATTAACGAAGGTCAAATATTAAAAGGATTTATAGAATCTATAAGCGAGAATCCCGGAAGGAATAAATCTCAGAAATGGAAATTAATCGAGTTGTAATATTGATTTCAATATAAATTTTATTACATTTGTATTGAAAAGAACTCCAAGAGGGTCAATGCACGCGCTAATCGTGTATTGACCCTCTTTTTAATTGAATATTATGGCATTGACGTTTCCCCGGCTGAACCCAATAGTGTTCAAAGAAGAAAATATTTTATACACGGAAAAATATAACACTCCTTTTATTCAAAAATGGGATAAAGGTGATTATATCGTTTTTCAAGCACATTACGGGGGAAGTATAGCAAGGGGAGAAGTGGCGGCGAGTATAGTGGACGATAATTTAAATGTCGTACTTCAGTTTGATAGTACAATCATTGATATTAATAACTGGTATCAAGTTATTTTTAGGGGAAGTTGTAATTTGCCAGATGGCATATATAGAGTAAAATTGTACTCTACTGCCGGAAAGTTTACTTTTTATTCAAATTGTATACAGATTGGAACTTTCCCCGAAAGTTTGTTGCTAACATATACTTGTAAAACAAATAAATTTGATTGTATTTTTCGAGATTCTGAATACGCTTACTTTTTCGTGCTGCGAGTTGATGGAGGGGTTAAATCGTCGGATATAAGTTACAATTCGGATGATGTAATCTACACTTCGCAAGATAGAGTGGTATACTTGCTTGATTCTATCCCTTACACCGTAAGGAAATACACGTTTGGTAATTCATACGGTCTACCTTCTTGGTTGGCAGACAAGATTAACAGGTTGTTATCGTGTGATAGCATACTAATTAACGGGGTAAAAGTCGTTAAAAATGACGGGGCGAAACTTGAAGTTATTGGATCGGATGCTTACCCTTACGTGGGGTTAAATATTGAACTTTTAAGGCAAGAAGAAGGATATTCAGAAGGATTGTATTTCGATGAAGAAGAGATGATGCAGGGAGGAATGACCGTTGAGATGGTTGATTCTACCCCTTCTTATTCAATTTCTGCTCCAAGAACAGGAAGAATTCATATTGAAACATTTGAAAACACGTTCAACTAATGGCAACTGAAGATAATTTACGAGATAGGGCGAAAGAAATTAGAGGAGCTTTTGAACCTTCATCAGTCACGAACGAGGCTGTTGGCGGGCTATTGCTTGATATTATTAATTTCTTCATTGACTATGGTGGAAATGGTGGAGGAGGGGGAAAACCTGATGCTCGTTATTGGAGCAAGGAAGAGTTGAAGATGTTGGATCAATATTTGTATGTTTTAAATGACAAAATAAAGGCGTTATACGCTGATTCCGCAGGAGATTCAGAATTGTTCAAAGGTCATAAATGGGAAGATTATTTTGACCAACCCGTCCGCACCACCGACCCCGTAAAGTTCAATAGCGTTACCTCCAACGACTTCGAGAGCAAGTTAAAGGGATGGGTAATAGATGCCCTCGGTAACGCCGAGTTTCGTGACGTGTTGTTACGTTCTTTCAAGAGCTGGAACTTCGCCGCCGGTCCCCTCGGTGCCGGTGTCGGGATGGTGAACGATGACGAGTTGCAGACGGACAAGTTACTCGTTCGCAAGATCATGTACGTTCTTGAAATGATGATCCAGCGCATGAGGTTCCAGGGAGGTATAATGGTGTTAAGCCCGGCAACGGGGTTCAAGATTGGCCGTGTCGAGACGTTCGACACTTACTATCGTGTTTATTGCAGGCCTGAGGACTTCAACGAGTTCGAGGTGAACGATCAAGCGAGGATACAGAACTTCAACGGTAATAACATTAAATACCTGTGGTCTCTAGTCCTGTCCAAGGGTGACGATTACATCGACATCTCCCGGGTCGACAAGGACGGTGACGGCGTGCCTGCCGAGGGGGACGAGATAGTTCAGCTCGGTAACAGGACGAACCCGGATCGACAGGATGCCGTGTTGCTATCTGCCGTTAACGGTGAGGTGGGTATATTCACTTATTACGGCATAAACAGCTTCGACCTTTCCAGCAAGGAGGGATCATGGCTAGGGAAACACGGGGGAAAGAAAGGTGCCGTTATCCGGGGAGAGGTTCACATAACGGCCGGGTCATCAGGTCTCGAGCAATTTGACGAGTACGAGGACGTTGACAAGAGGATACAGGACGCCAAGGACTTGGCAGATTCGGTTCAAGACGTGGTGAACAACCTCACCTCTATCATTATCCCCGATATACAGGGGCAGATAGACGGTAGCATCATGTCGCACGAGGGGAAGGTTCCACCGACGTTGACCAACGAGCCGGCGGTGAACTGGACAACGGAAGAAGAGAAGAATCGACACCTTGGCGATTACTACGACTACTTCTTGACCGTGGACGGCGAACAAGTGACTGAAAGGTACAAGTTCTCGAAAGTGAACGGCACCTATCAATGGGTACGTGTCGCCGATTCCGGCTCGGCCTTGGCCGCCAGCGTGGCGAGGGAAGCCCTCGGTCTGGCCGGGACGAAAGCAACCATCACGTGGGGAAACACGCTACCGGAGGCACCGTACAACATCAACGACATGTGGATAAAACTTGACGGGTCGATGTACATCTGCAACCATCAAAGGTTAGACGGCGAGACCGGTTCCCAGTCCGACTGGCAGCTTTTCAATGACACCATGCTCCGGCTGGCGAAGATGGCGGATGATAACGTTATCACGAAGGAAGAGAAAGCCACCCTACGGGACACGTGGAATCAAATACAGAAGGAATTCACTGCCTACCAAGCGCAAGCGACAAAGTACGGGGTCTCTATAACTGCCCTTCAAAACGCCTACAACACGCTGAACACGTTCTTGACGAACACGGTTAAAATAGCGCAGGATATTGACAGCAACCTGTCCGTGGCGCAGAAGACCGAGTACAACCAAGATTTCGCCAACTACTACTCCGAGCGTACCGCCTTCGCCAACGTCATAGCGCAAAAGGTGGCGGACGAGTCGGTTGGCAACCTCCAAATCGGCATGGTCAACTTGTTGAAGGGGAGTAACGTGGAAGGTAACCCTAACAATTACCTGGTATCTGCATATTATTACGATAAGAAACCGGAAGTTGGCAAGGAATACTCTCTAGTATTGTGTTACACGTTAACAGAAAATAACACTAGTATCACAGTTTGCCAAAATGGCGGTTCTCACAAGATTCACTCTTTTACCAAAAAAGGAAATCACGTGATAGAGAACTACACTTGGAAGTGTTCAATTGAAACGACTCAAGATCTCATGGGTTTTTTCCAACTCCCCAACGGCACCTACGGCAGTAAAGTACACTGGGCCGTACTCGTGGAAGGTAACAAGGGACCTAATAGCTGGATACCGTCACAGGCTGACAATGATGCTAAAGCCCAAGCCATCGCAAAGGCCGAGGCAGAACTAGCCGAGGTCAAGGCAAATGCCTATGCTGATGGTATCGTGACGGAAGCGGAGCAGAACGCTATCAACGAGGCACAGGCTAGGCTAGACGCTTTAAAGATCGGCTCCGTGAACCTAGTGAGCAGGAAGATGATGCTTGACTGGAATAACAAGGTAAGCGGGATAGCTACTTGGGGGCAGGATTCGGACGGGATTTACTTGAAGTGGAATTTGAGGTTAATGGAGAATAAAGGTCTTGTGACGGGAGTTTCGTCAAACATCACTAACGCTCCAGATTTATTTATTGGCAATTATAAAGCAAACACGCAATATGTTTTTAGTATACAAAGTAAAAACACGGATAATAGTGGTAGTATAACTTTCTATGTCATATACACGGACGGCTCGATGTCATATATTGCACCAAGTAGCACTTATGGCAGAAAAGACCTTGTAACAGACAAGGGGAAAAGCATAAAAAAGATCGTTTGCTATATTAATTATTTTAATGACCCGTTGGTTTATGACATCGCCCTTTATGAAGGTAACAAGGTCTTGGCCGAACCTCCTGTTGCGACTGAAGACCTAACCGGGCAGAGTAACGTGAACCTGGTGGACGGGGGGAAAGAGGTGATTGTCCCAGCAAGAACAGATAGCGACGCAAGTGCAAATTATAATTACAAGGTTTTAACCATTCCTAAATTAAAACATAATACCGTTTACAATCTTTCATTCAAGGCTGAAAATTTAGCTGGAACCCCATCCTTGTATTCATCAAACATATATAATGGTAATGGAAAATATGTCACGTTCTTGAATAGTTCTTCTGGAGGTGTTATTATAATTCCAAATAATTTCCAAGATGGAAGAGCAATGATATACTTGTATGCTGGATTATCGGGAAGCACAAAAGGCAACTCCGTGAAATTTACAGATGTCATGCTCGTCGAGGGCTTCACCCCTCCTTCTTCTTACTCGCCATCACCGGGGGACGTGGCGAAGGATATTAAGGACGTGAGCGATGCCGTGGCTAACTTGAATACCACGATTAACACCACGTTCAAGGACGGTATCATCAGCGAGGCGGAGGCGAAAGCGATAGCTTCAAACATAAACGTGTTGAACGCTGAAAAGGCAGATATTGACGCTTACTATACCAAGTTGTACGCTAACGCCTATCTAACCGGGACGGCTAAAACGAACCTTGCAAGCGCCAAGACGGCATACAGCACCGCTCACGATAAGTTGATCGACTCGATCAACAAGGCTATCGCTGACGGGAAGGCAACGGCAACGGAGAAAGCAGACGTGGACGCTAAATTCTCCGCTTACAATAACGCTTTATCCACTTACAAAACAAGAGTTGGAGAGGCGGACAAGGCGATACAGGATCAGATTAAAGCCTTGGCGGAACAGGATGCAACGAACAAGGTGGACGGGATACAGATCGGGGCTAGAAACTTGCTTTTAAATTCCGGGGTAGAAGTAACGAACGGGGCTTACAACATTAAAAACTACGAAACCTCCATTCCTCTTTTGCCAGGTAAAAAATATACCGTTGTAATAAAAGGAACAACGACCGGGGGGCAAACATTAGGAGTTTGGTTTAATAATGGGGCCAATGGAGGCGGAATGTTCCCATCAAACATGAATGATGAAGTAGCTTTTATTCATACCACTTCCCCATCCGTGCTTAACATTAAAGATTTTATTAGTTTTTACAATTACCCATCATCCGGGAGTGCTGCCAACCCCGCAACAATAAAATGGGCTTGTCTTTACGAGGGACACGTGAAGCCCCCGCTGGATTGGGTACAAGCCCCGGAAGACATAGACCAAGCGATTCAAGACGCTATCGCCAAAACGGTGGATATTACCGCACCCTCTCAAGTGTTTAAATACGGCCCGGGGTACACTGGTACTCCAACCCCTTCAAGTATCGTTTTAACGGCCACACCGAGGAATTTCACGCCAACTTCTTACCAGTGGCAATTCTTGAACGGAAGCACGTGGATAAATATTACCATCGACGGGGCATCTTCCACTTATTCCGTGAATCCAAATAGCACGACATTATTCCCAAGTGGCACTAACGTTCGCACGTTCCGGTGTATCTGTAACGGGGACGAGAAATTATCAGATAGTTTTACCCTGGCGAAGCTGGCGGATGGTGCCACGGGGCAGCCGGGTGCGGACGGTAGAGGCGTGAAGTCCACCGCTGTCACCTACCAGTCCTCCACGAGTGGCACGACAGTTCCGACGGGGACGTGGTCGGCAAGTATACCGGCGGTGGCGGCGGGTTCCTATCTCTGGACTAAGACGGTAATAACCTACACGAGTGGAGATCCTAGCACCATGTATTCCGTGGCGAGGATGGGAACTAACGGAACTAACGGTAACAACGGGAACGGTGTAAGCAGCACGGTGATAACGTACCAAGCCTCCACCTCCGGCACGACAGCCCCCACCGGGACGTGGGGCAGCACGATACCTTCCGTTCCGGCAGGGCAATACTTGTGGACGAGAACGGTTATCAATTACACGAACGGGAGTAGTTCCACGATTTACTCCGTGGGGATGACAGGGAAAACGGGAGCGGACGGGAAAGACGCTTACACGATATTACTTGGCAACGAATCACACGCTTTCGCCGGTTCAACGGCTGCGACGTTGGCAGGATCTACAACTTGTAGTGTTGTGGCGTACAAGGGGGCCACACGAGTGGCCGCAACAATCGGTACTATATCCGGTTTACCAACGGGCATGACGGCAAGCGTGGCTAGCAACGGCACAACGATACCCGTTATTACCTTCACGGTGACAACGAGCATGACGACGGCGAGCGGGACTGTTAATATACCCGTAACGGTGGATGGCAAGACGTTCACGAAGGTATTCTCGTACTCGATAGCGTTCAGGGGCGACCCGGGAGAGTCTATTAACGGGAAGATGTTGTACAAGGACCCGGAGTTCAAGAAGGGATTAAACGGGGTCATAAGATACTTGGCGCAAAATAACGGGGGCACGGTGAACCTCTACAGGATTTCGAAATCCACGGGACAGGACGCTTCAAACTCGTTCACCACGGACGTGGCGGCACACGTGAAAGAGGGAGCTGCGGGTTCCCCGTACTCGGAATCGGATTGGTGCTTGTACATCAAGTGTCATGGTGGCACGTCAACAGGTCATCTAGGAGGATTCTACTTCGGGAATCAATCGAGAGCGAATGCCGTGTTCATCGTTAAAGTTAGTGCCAAAATACCCGTCGGGTACACGCTTGAAAACGCTCATAATTCACATGGAACTGATTACAAGCAGGAGCTTTTAACATCGATGGCTGGTACCGGTAAATACGAGACTTACATTTTTAAGGAGACTTGCGGTAGCACGGGTACTTTTAGCACGATGAATCACCTTTACCTTTCCGGCCCGGTGAAGCCGGAAAGCGATCCCTTGGAATGGTTCGTTGACTACGCTACCGTTTTCGACATGACCGCCGACGGGTACGGGGATATAGAATTTAGCGCCAAGGATGATCTCGCCCAGCAACTTGGGTATAGTAATTTTGACAAGATGGTAGAGAACGCCGCTAAAGGTGAAACGATAATCAAGGGGGCGTACATTAACACGCAATTGATTGACGTGGAGACGCTGGTGGCGGACACCGCTCTGGTTGACAAGCTGACAACTAGAATTCTCACTACTGACTCTATCACCGCTAACATGATTTCTGTCGGCGGGTTCGAGTTTCAAAACGGGCAGATTTACGGTGGTAGCGATTTCGGGGTTGGACCGGGTGTCAAGATCACTTCAAAGGACACGGAAAGGTCTTTCAAGGCTTACAAGGACGCTAATAATTATATTAGTATGTTTTACAACAGTGCCAACGATTGGGGGTTAAAAGGAGTGGTTGGAGGTAGCACTGTATTTCAGCTAGGAAACCCAGCAGGGGAAGGAACTTTTGTTGGCCCATTTAATTTCACGAAAACACAACTTGTTTCGTCAAGTGATGTCACTATCGGTAGTAGCAATTACAAGCAAGGGTTCACGCTAGAGAACAATAAAATATCGTTTAACAGGGCGGTGTCTAGTATCTATCAAAGGAGAGTTGAAATGGGGGTTGCGAATACTGCTTACGGTTCAGACACGTTGTTAGCGGTAGAAGGTGGTGATATATGGCATCAAGGTACTGTAACCACTCCTAGCGGGAGTGGTTATACTAGTCGATCTTGCAGGTTTTACGCCTCTGATATTATGATGAGAGGGTCGATGATGATGTACAACGGTTCAAATATTGTTCTTGAATCATCAGACGCTAACGCTTTCGTGAGAGTTCCTTGCGTGAGCAAGTATTGTAAGCCAGCAACAGATATTAGACTTGACCTCGATCAAACCGTGGTTAGTTTTACTTACACTTCAAAAATTAACGTTCAATTACCGAAAAATCCAAAATTCGGGCATACTGTTATTTTCCTAGCCGGTAGAAAAGCTGATTTAGGTATCATAGGTGGAGATATCAGTAACGAGAAAATATTAAATCCTGGTAATAATACTATTTACAACTGGTGTAATATTTCAAATAGAAATATTGTTATAAGATGCGTGTTTATGGATCCGTGGTGGCACTTGAGTTACGATGACGTCGTGAACTCCGGGTTCGGTAATTAATAAACTTGACAAGATATGGAAAACAAGACAATCAAAATCAATTTCAAGAAACTGAAACTCACCAGCCTGTCCGGTGAGGTGAAAGAGATGGACACGAGAGAAGCAGTTGGGGAATTAATTTACTCCGGGGCGAACGGTATCGGTTACAAGTTGCTGGCGGAAAAGATTTACAAGTCAGATGGCGAGGTAGAGCTAGACGAGAACGAGGGGAAATTACTTGTCCGGCTGCTTGACAGCGATTTTTTCACGAACAAGCTAACGGACGCCATACGTGCTTGCATTGAATAAAACAACTTAAATTTTGAAATCATGAAGAAGAAGCAAATTTTTTGGTTGATCGTTGCCCTATCGGCGGTGACGTTGATCGTTCTCGTCAAGGTATTCCCGTTTTGGGTGTCGTTGACGAGTGTTATTTCATTCGGTTGCGGCGTGGTGCTGGGATACTGTGTCAAGATGTTTCGTGACAAGCACGTTAAAACGAGATAATCATGGAAGAGAGAAACGTGATAGGTGGGTTCATGGCGGCGATCATGAGTAACCTGCTAGATTTCATGGAGCCCTTGAAATGGTTCTTGTTGCTGGGTCTCATACTGATTATCGTTGACCTTCGTTTCGGTATACTGGCGGCTAAAGCACGTGGGGAGGTAATACGCCCGTCTAGGGCGATACGCCGCACTGCCAACAAGATCATCGATTACCTGTGCTGGATACTCGTGGCCGGGGCGATGGGGAAAGCCTTCGGGATACCTTTTGACGTGCCGATCTTGCCCTCTATCGTTTTGCTGGTGGTGTACGGTTGCGAAATAAACAGTTGTTACGGGAACTACTTCGAGGCTCACGGGAAGAAGGTCAAGATCAACATTTTCAAATTATTCGCCAAGAAGGCGGACATAATAGAGGTTAAAGATGAATAAAGTAACCCTTAGAAACTTGATAACTTCGGTATTGAAGGAGTTAAACCTTCACTCTGACAACGCCGTGAACCTGTTGATGGGGACGGCGGCTCAGGAGAGCCATCTAGGCAAATATAGAAAGCAAGTAGGTGGCGGCCCGGCTCTAGGGATATTTCAAATGGAGCCGGCAACGTTTAACGATATAGTGAACAATTACCTCCATTACAAGCCAGCCTTGGTTGTAAAGATAGAACGTGTTGCTCACGTGTCACGGTTCAAGGCTGAAGATATAGAGAACAACGACTTGCTAGCGATCTGCATGGCACGTGTTCATTATCTCCGGGTGAGAGAAGCTATACCGTCCGATCTCGATGGATGGGCGAGATACTGGAAAAGGTATTACAACACTCCACTGGGCAAGGGGACGGAGGAAGAGTTTATCGCTAACTACAAGAGGTTAGTGGGATAGAAACAATATAAAAGGGAAATGACATGAGAATAAGGATAGGCAAAAATATATTTTTCAAGATAACGGTGAACCGGCTGAACGACGAGCCGGAGGACTTCACTGACGCTAGAAACGTGAGGTTGACGATAAACCGGAAGTACAGCAGTTATCAAGTATCTCCCCCTCTAACGATACACGACAACATTATCGAGTTCGAGTTCGTTGGTGGCGGTAACGCTACCTCGGGGCAGTACGAGTTTCACCTGTATTACGAGAAGCTGAACGAGGCTAGCGTGACCGGCGTTGACAAGTTCTACCTTGACTTCTGCAACGCTTTAATTCTAGTTGACTTGACTTGCAAGGAAGACGCCGGTTTCGAGAGTGAATCACCGTCCATCAACTTGAAAGGGATTATCGAGCGTAACAGGGACGGGAAAGACGGGGTGACACCGAGGATAGACCCGGAAACGAAGCACTGGATGATCGGCATAGAGGATACCGGGATCGTGGCAGAGGGGAAAGACGGCTTAACCCCGTCTATCGGCGAGAACGGCAACTGGTGGATCGGTGACGTTGACACGGGCAAACCTTCCCGTGGTAAGGCTTTCGAGTATTCCGATTTCACGGAAGAGCAAATCAAGGAGTTACAGGAGCCGGCTAGAGCCATGATCGATGCCTTGGATACCCTTGATAAAGCGGTGACTGCAAACGAGCAACAGCGAATCAATAACGAGAATACACGTGTTTCCAGCGAGAATGCCCGGAAGGAATCCGAGAACCTGAGACGAGAGGCCGAGAATACCCGTGCCAGCAACGAGGAAGCTAGAGAAACGGCAGAGACTGGCAGGGCGAGCGCCGAGGATAACAGGGTGAAAGCCGAGCAATCGAGGGTTGAAACTGAAAACAACAGGGTGACAGCGGAAAACACCCGTGTCGAGAAAGAGAACGAGCGTCAAACGGCGGAGAACACCCGTGACACGAACGAGCAATCACGAAAAGAAGCCGAGACGAATCGTGTAAAAGCAGAAGAAGGACGTGTTACCGAGTTTAACCGCTTGAAATCCGAATCCGAGACGGCAACTTTAAACGCCACCGAGCAAGCCGATTACGCCAAGCAGCAAGGGGATAACGTCGAGGGGACGGTGAATGAGATAAAGACAGCGCAAGATGAATTAACGACAAGTATAAACAACCTCACCACCGTTCTCAACACCCAGCAAGGAAACAGGGCCTTGTACGTTGCCGCCGGGGCTGTTTATAATCAAAATACAGGCTTCTACGAGCTAAACGGGCTAACGGATATAACGGAGGAGCAGATGAAGGTGATTTATGTTCAAACAAATCACATGGACTATATTGAAAATATGAACGATGTCTTTTCAGGCCTTAATTTTAGAACAAATTTAGGGTTTAAACATGTAAGGAGAACAAATAACCGGATTTTTAATTTAAAAAATGCTTTTAGGGAAAATGCAAATTTGGAAGTATTAAAATTGGGTGATAGTACCAATGATAATTGGGTGATGAAATGCTCGGATATGCAAGATTTTGTTACTTATTGTAGTAACCTTAAAGAAATAATAGGATATATAGAATGTCCTGTTGCTGTTAATTTTTTACATACTCCTTTATTAGAAGAAATAAGATTTAAAAATATAGTAAGAAATTTTGGTATCAAGGATTCCGCTCTCATCAGCCTCGAATCATTGCAATACCTGATCACTAACGCCGCCAACACGTCACCGATCACGGTTACCGTTCACGCTGATGTATATGCAAAGATTCAAGATGAAACAAACGCTGAATGGCACGCCTTGATCGAGACCGCAGCAGCTAAACAGATAACATTCGCAACCGCTTAAAAATAGAAACCATGATACATATCACGAGCAAAGAAGTGTACAGCGATTCCGGCAAGTTCGTTCATCGACTTGGCACGGGATCTTATTTCAAACGGTCTACCTTGTTACCGGGTGATACAGCCGGTAATTTCGAGGAAGTCGATGAAATACCGGAAGAAACGGGAACTAGCTACAATGAAGAGGTGAATAGCATGATTCGACAGAGATACTCTCTTTCTGAAGAGTTAGCCATCCTCCGACAAAGGGATTCAAAGCCGGACGAGTTCGAGACTTACAACGAGTACGCCGAGTATTGTAAAGTGGAAGTAAAAAATAGAAAGCATGAAACCAACGATACTTTTAATGATCTTGTTGATGTCGGGTTGTAAGAGCGTGAAGTACATCCCCGTTAAAACGACGGAAACGAGGACTGAATACAAGGGTAAAGAAAGCAAGGATTCTACTGTTGTAAAAGAAGTCGTGAACACTCGTGATTCAGTTGTCTTTCGTGATTCTGTCGTGTATACATACAACGACAAGGGAGAGCTTTTAAGCAAGGAAATTTGGCACTGGAAAGAAAGATACAGGGACAAAGACAATGAATACCACGAGCTAAAGGCAAAATACGATTCGTTGAACGTTGCAAAGCGAGATTCTATCCGTGTTCCTTACCCTGTTGAAGTGATCAAGGAGAAATATCGTGTCCCGAGATCGTTATGGTGGCTCGTTATCCTGCTAGCCGGGTTAAGCGTCCCTTCCATCCTTAAAATACTACGTAAACTAAAGCTGATAAAAATATAAAAGGGGAGAGAGAGTTTTTCTCCCAAAAGACCAGTACCACCCAATCCTGTTGTAAGATTTCCTCTCCCTCTCCCTCTCTCTCTTGGAAAATATTACGACAGGATTTTTATTTTGTTTCAATAAAACGATAAAAAAATGGAAAAAATTTTTCAAGAGGTGGTAAAAATAGTCTCCGAGGGAACCGGGATAAACGGTAACGATTTAATACATAGCAAGAAAGAGGAATGCGTTGACGCTCGCTCTATCTTGATAAATTTATTATCAGAACTCGGTTTTACCGATACTTTAATATCAAGGTACACTTGTTTAACCCGTCAAGGTGTCAACAAGCTCAAGAACACGTTCAACGACAGGAAGAGGAATTCTTTCATCTTGTCAACGAATTATCAACAAATAAGAAACGAACTAGCAACCAATAATTTAATTAGCAACGAGTGATTCCCGAAATTTGTTTCAATCCCGATAGTGGGAGAAATAAAAATAATATATCATGGAAATTATCGAGAAGAAAGTCTACGAGGAAGGCGGGGAAAACCGTCGTTCAACTCGTGAAAGGGCGAATGCCGGGCTCACCTTGGGAATCATCGGTACGGTTTTAGGTGCCGCCGCTTTGTGGGGACGCAACAACGGCGGGATCGGTTCTATCCTTGGGGGAGGGACATCCTTGGCCGGGGGTGGAAGCGTGCCAAGTAACGTGAACATTAACTCTTACGGTGGCGGGGCTACCGGTTGTGTTGCACCCACGCCTTTTCAAGCTTGGGAAAAGGGATGCGAGGACGCTCTCGCTCTCACGAACGAGATGTGGCGATTGAAAGTTGGATCCATGCAAGCTATCTCTGATTCGAGAGAGGTTGACGTGGCGGAGAAATTCGGGCTGTACAAAACGATGGTTGACGCCGATTTCGGGTTGTACAAGTCAAACCGGGATAACATTGACGCCGTTAACAACCGGATTAATGCCGAGTTGTTTAGCTTGTACAAGTACACCCGTGACAAGGACGATGAAACCCGCAAGGAGCTGTGTGACCTTAAAGCACAAGTTGCAATCAGCAACGCCGTTAGACCGTATCAAGACAAGTTGATACAGTGCGAGATCGAGAAAGCGTTCACCGCCGGCATCAATTACACCGATCGCAAAACGTGCAAGATGGTAGAAGGTGTTGTCGTGGTTCCCACCGAGCCGACCATCACCGGTATCGGGAGCTACTGTTGTTTTCGCAACAACACGACGGGAGGCAACACTCCAGCTTAAACAATCAAGCAAGAGAAGAACTCGCAAGCGTTCAAGTAAAACGAAATTATCAAATCATGCAAGGAAATAACTTTTTCTTCACGGGAGGGGATCCGTTACTGGGTCAATCTCCCGGCTACATGGAATCTCAATTCCAAGAACTAGAGAGGATGCAGGCGGCCATCGAGCAAAAGAAGAAGGCGATGCTTCAAGCCAAGGAGCAGATGTCGAGACAAGAGCAACACCCGAGTCAAAGTCAAACCCCTGTTTGGGACGAGATCGAGAGTATCGTGTCCGGGATGACGGACAAGGAATTCGAGATCGTGACGGGTAACGAGGAGTTCGTCGAGAGCCAGAACGCCATCATGTCTATCTTGCAAGCGAAATACATGCAAATGATGCGTCCAGTCGTGGAGGGTTCCCCGGAGGGGAAAGACGCCCTTGACAAGCATCTAACGCTTGTAAAAAGGTTGCGCAAGTCGGCAGCCTCGGAGGTTGACAAGGAAATAAGTGATTTCCAAGAGTACAAGGAAAAGTATCCGGACATACCGTATTCGGAGTACCAGAAGATGAAACGTTCAAGCAAGGGAGGTAAAAAATGAAAAAAGAAGACCTTAACCAGTTCAAGGGCGAGGTGAAAGACGCCATTCGCTCGTGGGGAGAAAGCAAGATTGATTCAATTTTCCCCAAGAAGGCTCAAGCGAGGACGTTTTTCAAGAACGGTTTCAACAACTTGTTATCAAGGGAAGATTCCAGGGTGAACAAGTGGTTGGACACCGCCTTCTTGTTTATCGCGAACGAGGATGGAACCGTTGATAGTGATGTCATGATTGACACCCTAGCCGGGTTGTTCCAAGAGATGGACGTTAAAGAATACAAGCATGGCATGATTAAAATGGTTGTCGGTAAGGGAGAAGCCGTGATAAGCCTCCAGCAAAACTTCATGCTTGATATGCTCGTGGGAGATTTGGGCAGCTTGAAATTCACTGTTGCTGACATACAAGAATTAAAAGAGTTTTTTAACGATTAAAACAACAAGTTATGAATGAAGAAATCATCGAACTTAGAGAAGAATTGCAAGATCATATAAAGAGATGCAACAAGTTGCTGAACAAGATCGGGCAAAGCATGGGACAACGTGGCGGTAGCCAAGGTTACGGGCAACGTGGCGGTCAAATGGGCTACCGTGAGAACGGGGGCCAATGGAACGGTGGAATGAACGGGGGCATGAACGAGCGTGTCGATCCGTTTTTCCCGGGGTACGATCCACGTTTCATGTAATCAAATGTAGAACGGGGGACGGGAAACCGCCCCTCTTAAAATTATACCATCATGTGTAAACAGGCATTAAGTAGTTTTAACTACATCCCGCAAGAGATGAGAGCGTACCTCAGGAACTACGGGTACTCGTTCTCGAAGAGAGCGTGCGAGTACGCCGTGAGTCAGATGAAGCGAAAGAACAACGCCACCGGGAAACTGGAAAACATAGAGCCGTACTCTAAAGACAAGGCGGAAGAGTTGCTATCCAAGAACGGGGTAACACTGGAGAACAACGTTGGTTACAACTTCGTGTACGTGATGAACATGATTCTCGCTGACCGGTGGAAGTCTAGCGTGGAGGACGAGCTGCACTTGTGTAAAGCGGTGAAAGACGAGATTGATGACGTTGACGGGGTACCGGAAAGCGTGTTCCGTTGCTGGATAACCAAACAAGAAGACAAGGGTATTCCTATACCTTGGGAAGACATGATATGATCCGGCAGGAGTTAAATATCACCGTTAAAGGTAAAAAGTGGCACGTCACCGCTTTTTACCCCGTCACCAGGTATCACGTGAACGAGATCATGCGCACGTTAAAATCTCTCGGGTGTGATAGCTATAGCTTGAAGCGGGCGTACATGAATCTATCCACGGGTCAGGTGAATAACGGTTTGACTTTTAGTAATTTCTTTTCCCGGGAATCCGTGGTGGTGTTCGCCATGTCAACAAGCCCGGAACAGTATTTTAACCTGATCGTTCACGAGTTACATCACTTGTCGGTGCACGTTGCCGTGGCGAACGGGCTAGACCTTGAAGGAGAAGAGACTTGTTATATTAACGGGGATATAGCGCAAATGATGTTCCCGACCATCAAGAGATTGATATGTGATTGTCACGATAAAGATATAGATGTGAAACTTGAAAAACACGCCACATGAAAAACGACGCTAATTTATTGTATTTAATGGACTTGCTGGATAACGAGTGTATCGCCGGGGTGGCAGCTATAATAATAGCGGAGATGATTAACCTCGCGTAGAAGGAAGCGAGATTGTTTCTAAATGTAGCACGGTTGGCGGCGTGTTAGAGGGGCGGGATGCCCCTTTATTTTTGTACCTATTTGAAACAAGAAGGAAATTATAACACCCTTCTTGTTGCTTTATACGATTCAATATTTTTTTCGATGGATTCCTTGACAAACGCGTTTATACTGATCCCTCTTTCGTTCGCGATATTAGAAATTTGAAAATGCGTATCAGGGGAAACTCTAATTTGCAATGTTCCAGAATAAGATTTACGCGCTTCAATTTTTTCTTTTTTACAATATTCTAAATAATCATCAACCGCTTTATAAAATGCCTCCCTCAATTCCTTGACACTCGTTCCCTCGAAATTAACGAGCCCATTAATTCCTTCTATTTTACCGAAAAGTAGTTCATCCTTTTCATTAAAATCCACTGACCCGATAAAACCTTTATACTTTAACACGTTCATAATTATTTTATTTTAGTGTACGTGACGCAAATGTAACTAAAATTTCAGTTACATTTATGCCGTCCAGTGACACAATTTTTTAGCGTTCGCTATTTAAATCAGATATAAATAACATCTTTTGATAAAAATAGTTGACTGCATATTTGCAGTCAAAGTATATTTTGCTTACATTTGTAACATCAAACAACATAGAAGCGGGGGCAACGCTATAAATTCTGCACGAAAGACATGGAAACAAGATTTACAAACAGAATCGCTGAAGTAGCTAAAGAGATCGCTAAACGTGAAAACGAGAATTTTTCTTTCATGGTGAATGAAGAAGGTGTTATCGAGGGATGTCGTAACAGGAAAACATCTGAAGTGTACGAGTATAGCGTGAGCAAAGAAAGATTCTTGTTAAACACCGTGAAGATGGGAGATATCGAGGGTATCATTGAAGAAGCTATCGAGATCGTGAAAGGAGAGAATCAAATTGTCGTGGAGGAAAAAGAGAAGGTGTCAGCCTCGGAAGAGATGAACAACTGGTACAAGGAATTAACATCTGACGAGTCAATCGAGAGAAGCGTGATCGACACGAATGTTGAAGGTTTTGAGAATGCCGAAATCACGGAAGACGAGGAGAATTATTACATCGATTTAAGGATGGGGTTTGGTGAAGGTATTTACCCGAAAGCTTCCTTCACTCTAGAGGAAGCGATCGAGGATCAAGTAAATTTATGGCAAGAACAATCATGAACGATAGAGAACGAATTGGGCAGGAAATAGCAACAGCACGACAAGCTAGGGGGTTGTCGCAAAGAGATCTAGCGGATTTAACGGGATTGAATCAAGCGAATATATGGAAAATCGAGACGGGTAAATATTCGGTAGGACTGGACATTTTAAGCAAGATATGCAAGGTGTTAGGTAAGCGTGTTAATCTCGTTGACATTCCTGAAGATGAGAACGAACGATGAACTTCTAGATACTCTAAAAGAATTTTACAATAAAAACGGGAGATCTCCAAGGAAGCGTGATATCCCCGGCAATACTACTATCTGCGCTAGGTTTGGATCGTGGAATGAAGCTCTTGTATCGGCCGGAATCCCGGTGAACAGGAGATTTCACGTTAGCGAGAACGAATTACTCGATGAATTAATTTCTTTTCATGACAAGCACGGTCGCTCCCCTTCCGCTAAAGACACGAACGAGCATGAAGAGCTGCGTGACATGAACACGTATTGCAGGGGATTGAATTGTTCAACCTGGAACGAGGTGTTAAGAAAAGCCGGTCTTCCCTTGAATAACGAGATTTCAGAATACTCGTCTCTTGATAATGAACGCTTAATAGCGGTTCTAAAGCAAGAGATAAAAAAACGTGGCATTCGTGATCGTAACGGGTATATTTCTAGAGGGAAAGATCTGCCTAGCCTTCATACCTTGATAACCCGTTTTGGCAACATGAAGAAAGTTGCTGAAATCTTGGATCTAAATCTTAGAACAAGACAATATTCCGATGACGAGTTGCGGGAAGAAATACGGATGGTAGAGGAAATCGTCGGTCACGTGCCTTCATCTGTCGAGTTCGATAAATATTCAAGCGTGGATTCGAAGACAATCAGGAACAGGGGCAGGTGGAATAACACGTTAAAAAGACTTGGTTTTACCCCCGTTCATCATGTTTCCGTTCCAAACGATTTTACCGACGAGCAATTAATAGAAAAGTACAAGACATTTAGCGAGGAGATTGGTAACGTGAACGGTGCGAGTACTAGAGAGTTAAATCATTCAAGCGTCAAACCAGACGTGTACATCTACCGTTTCGGGTCTATTAATAACTTGCGTGTCCTTGCCGGGTTCAAGCCTGTAGAGCGAGGTAGACGACGTTACACGAAAAACGAAATTATTGAATTGTTGAAAATGGAGATTGAAAAGAAGAACGGGAGAATAACGTACAATGATATCAAGAACAATCCCAATCTTCCGTCACTTTCAACAATATTGCGATATCTAGGGGTAGCGTTGTTAAATCAAATTGTCGGGGAACAATAGACGTTGTGTATTTTCGCGATTAACAAAAGAAAGTGAATTAAAGACGGCAATCCTGATTCACTTTCTTTTAGACTATTATCTAATTCCCCAATTAGACTAAGGCTTATCTCCTTAGGTGTATAATAGTTACATTGTTATATGCAAATGTAGATAAATTTATTAGATTAATGATACGTTTTAATAGTTATTTTTATTTATATTACTTCTAAGATATCCTAGTTATTTTCAATTTGTAATAAAATAATTTGATTTATAAATTTTTCTACAATACATTTGCGCAACAATATCATGGCATTATGACGTGGTTAAAGCATAAATCAGAGGAAAATCTAAATAGTGCAAGTATTTTGCTGGATAATAAATTGTACGCTTCGAGTATACATTGTTATTATTATGCTTGTTTGCAACTCGTGAAATGTGTTTTAAATAATAAATTAGGAATAAGCTATCAAGAACAAGATGATACAAAAGAAGATTCTCATAATTTGGTTATAAAGAAACTTTATGAGAATCTTAAACGTAAAGATATAGCGAAAGCTAACATCTTTAAAAGATGTATTGATGATTTAAAGTATTCAAGAACAAGAGCGGATTATAAAAACGTGCAAATACAAAGCAAAGACGCAACTAGTGCCAGAAATAAATCAGATAGTGTGATAAAATTAATAAACGAACAATACGCATGATGAACCCACGAGAATTTATAATAGAGGAACTAAACCGAATTCACTCCTTGATGGAAGGAATCGGCTTTAGGTATGCTTATGACGTGGAAATAAATTATCATGTCATAGAAGTTTTTCCTGTCAATTTGTACGATTCTAATGAAAAGTACATTGAACTTGAAATGGATTTCAAGGAGCGTTTTTACGAACTGTTTCCAAGTGAAAGTATCGTGGTATCAACAGATAGAGAAATTCATGATATGAATAACTTGGTGTATAATGTTTATCCAGAAAGTAAAATTTACTTTAACATGGGTATACAAGATGATTATGATTTTGACAATATTTTGTTTTCATCTTGCAAGAAGAATTGTGTAATTAAATTAGCCGCTTGATTATGGCAGAGAAAATAGCTAAGTTCAGATTTTTAGGATATAAGATCTTGAAATCTATGGTAGAAATAAAAAATGAAGATCATTTGAATCAAAAAATGAATATCGAGTTTAATGGTAAGAATATTATTGACAACGATAACCATAAATTCAACCTTCAATTAGATTCAAGGATTACAAACGAGGACAATTCTATAGTAATAGAAATCGTAATATTAGGTTTGTTTGAATTTGATAGAGACTTGACAGAAGGGCAAAAGGAAAGTTTTTTTGATACAAATGCTCCCGCTATTTTATTCCCATACGTGAGAGCATACGTAGGTACTCTCACTTCTTTATCCGGCATAAAGCCTATTGTTTTGCCAACAATAAATATATCAAGATAAAGAGGCTATTCGCCTCTTTATCAATTAATAAAAAAAGCGGCCCCTGTTTCCAGAAGCCGCCACGTTGCCACTCTAACTTGCATCACTCGCCACACGGCACATCTAGCATAGTACGTCAATTATCACATACAGGGTATTTCTCTAAAACCAAAGCGGAATCCAATGGTATTTCGGCGAGACACCAAATATCGAACCTCTCGCTAATCACGAGTGGCGATATGTCGATTATAACTTGTTTTGTTTCGTTATCCATAAAAAAGTGGCTTAACGTTCGCTGTCAGCAAGGAATCGCCAGAGACCTAACAATCAAACTACTAGCCAAGCCACCGTATAGGAAGCCCAACTAGCTCATTTGATTGTTCAAATTTGAAACTGGCGATTTCTGCTGAACAATGAACTAGTTCGTAATATTTTCGTGGCACACCTTCACGTGCCGTGGTGCAAAGATATAAAATATTTTAATAACACTTGTCGGATATGAAATTATCCTTCCCGTACTTCGCTATCCAATCCCATATAGTTTTTATCCTGTGTTGCGGGTAGCAGAATACTTTGGACTCTACAAGAAGCCAGAAGAGCTTAAATTTCCTCCTGTATAGGGTTATAACAGAACCCTTGGTTTCAATTTTGTAAGTACGTTTCATTTCATCTTGTTTTAACCTGTTTTTGGTCTACCTCTTTCTTGAAAAAGAAGTTACTGATTTTATTTTCACTATCAACAATCATCCCGGTTAACTCCCAACCGGATTGTCCAAGCTCGTTTAACCGTTTCTCGTCCGGTATCATGCCATAACCGAATGTTAACACCTTGTACTCGAATTTTTTCATGTTGTATTTGATTATTTTTTTAGATGGTTATATCTCTTGTTTAAGTTTCTTCACTATCCACTCCCCGAAGTCATCCTGTATTTTTGCCGCTTCTTCAGGTGGAAGGTTTAAAGCACCACACCCGGTTAGATGTCCCCACCCACGGAGTAGCATGACATTTATACCACCTATCGACACGTAACCACCGCTGTATTTCACCTCTCTTCTCACGGGTTTATCTTCGTCCCCGTTAAGTAAATTGATTATCGCTAATTTCGCTTCGTGTGGCATTCTAACCACCCAATCAAAGCACTGGACACCATCTTTAGTTTTAACCCCTATCCCGAAGAAGTCGTGGAAAGGGGGCTTGTATATCTCGTCAAACTTCATTGTTATTCTTTTTATTTGAAATTAGGTATTTGAATATAAAATTTAAACTTAGCCATCGGTTTCCACGTGTCTAAATGATGGTTACAAAAATGGAAATTATCTCCAAATCTATCTTTAATAGCGTTGTAAATGGCTATATACACTTTATTGAGATAACGTCTATTTATCACATCATGATTATCTATTTTAAACATCGGAACATATATTCTTATCTCATATTCTCCACCTTCACTAGCATTCCATCTACCTTGTGTGAACACGATATGCGGGTTCTTGTCCTTGTATTCGTTCGTGATAGAAATGTACATTTTCCCCATGAAATCACGTGGTTCTCCCTCGTAGACTTTAAGCCTTGTGGCATCCTTGAGAAGTTTCTTTAATCCTCTCTTGTCTGCCACGATTTGAGATACTGCCATTTTTTTCTTCTTTTACTTCGATGAATATCACGTCCTTTTCGTCTGACCTCTTAAATTTATTACAGTGGCCTATGAATTTTCTACAATGAGATGTTTCTGATAAAACGCATCCACGGCAATCAGTTTAATTTTCCCGAATTGGAACACTTCGCCTACTTTATATTCTTCCATGATTTAATTTTTTTATAATCAATTTTTCGAAATCCAATTATCTGTGTCACAATAAAAACAATAACCAGTATCAGGGTGTTCTGCACCATCTTTCGCCCCGCAAGTTCCGCAATAGTACTCGTCATTATATTCTGGAGAAAGTCCTTTATGTCGCTCTCGAATAATAGCCTTCCTTTCTTCAAGCATTGCAACTTTCTCTGGATTGCTACACAAGTAAAATTCTCTAACTTTTTTTATCTCCTTATCAAATAGCTCATCGGATTCGGCTATTTGCTTTGTGGTGTATTTCTTCATATCGTTTAATCACCTAATTTCTTTATAAGTTCTTCGTCACCAACTAAGACTAGATCTGCCCCGGCATCGCTAGGATCGAATTCACGATCTTTCCATTCCTCGTAATCTTCTTGTGAATGCTCTTTCAAGTCTTGTAAATCGCATTCGGTCGCTAGGGGACAAGACCAAGCGTAACACATGCCCTGTTTTACCTTCGGATCTCTATCTTCCCTGTAAGTATAACCATCCTTGTCCCTGTGCATCATCTCGAACTCCTCTTGGCCGGGATGGTTACACCCGTAATGATTGTTAGCGTCCGTTTGAGTCGTGAAGTAACCGCAAACATCAGCAAGTTCGTCTATGTGTACTACTTTCATGATTATTTTGTATTAAGTAAACACCAATCAGATACTGTAATAATCTGACCTTCATCTATTTTGTTTGTAGTCATTTTAACTACCTGCGCCCAAATGTATTCTTGCATAATTATTTAGATTTAAGATGCTTAATTAACTCGTCAGCATATTCTATCGCTCGACTTACATCTTTGTCAATATAATGAAATGGATCAGTACCGGGGATACTTTCCTCTGCTATAATCCCGATTAGAACATCTTTCGCTATCTCGTACCTGCGTTGCTCCCAGTCAATCGCTTTATCCGTGCTATCAAGCTCTATCTCGTCAATTGTTAGTTTCGTGTCCATGATTCAAATTATAAATGATCTGTTTATTTCTTATATTATTGGTTAAGAATTTTCATGAAACACATCCAGTGCGTTTTAGAGTTTTTCCCAGACTTATGTCCGAACAAAGGTTGCATTTCAAATATTTCTAATATTCTATTAACTGGTATTTGAAATTCGTTCCATTTAAAAATCAAAATTCCCAATGGTTGCAACACCCTTATACATTCATCAAACCCTCTCTTCAAATCTGTTTCCCATGTTGGGAATAATCGTCCGTATTTTTGTGCAGTATAACTACTTGCTCCAATAGAATTTAAATGAGGAGGATCAAATACGACTAACCTAAATGAATCATCCGGGAAAGGTATGTTTCTAAAATCTGCAATGAGATCGGGATGGATTTTTATGGTTCGACCGTCACACGCCTCGAATTCTTCATCCCGAATATCCATGTAAACGGTATTCGGATTCTGCTTATTAAACCAAAACATCCTCCCTCCACAACACGCATCTAATATTATTTTATCTGTCATGTAATATCAAGTATTTTATATTTTATCCATTAATTTCTTGAACTCCTCTTCTTGGTCAAACGGCTCGTTTGAAGCACTTTTGAGAAAGGCTTTAAGCAGGAAGCCACGGAATAATTTCTCGCATTTTTCTTTCACGATCCGTTTCTCGTCTTCCCTAGCCATTCTTACTGCTTCCAAGGCGTCTTCTTCGGATAATATGTAATCCCCGGTGGGTTCATTCTCGCATATATCACCGTTCCAAGACACCTCTTGTATTTTCATTTGATAAATGTATTCTTCTGGTGTCATAATCATTCCTCCCATTCAATTTTAACAGTGTCGATATAACGTGGACTTTGGGTATCAGTAAATTTTAATGCTTCTGCTTTGGTAGAATATATCCTGTCGGTACTTTTTATACCGGAAAAATAATTTGTAAACACGTTTACCCACCCATCTTTTTTCACGGGAGCCATGAAAAGGTCATTCTTATGTTCCTTTCCATTGCTATAAAATGTACCTTGTCGGATATATGACACAATATCCTCGGAGTCGCCTTTATCTATCAATGCCATTATATGATATTTAGTATTCTTTCTATCATAGCATATTATTCTAACGGGTTTTCCATCTCTTGTACAAACAGGATGCCCGGCTTTAGCTAGTTCAATGTCAAATGGTTTCATACTTAATTGCTTTATTTCTTCCCGAACAATATATCATAGCATACCCATGTTAAGGCGCACAATGATATAATAATTATTACACCTTGCCATACTTGACTAATCTTGATCAAATAGCCTATTAATGCTACCGTGAAAAAAAGCCCCATAACGACGAGGAAAGACACGATAATTTTTGCAATTTTATTCTTCATATATTTCTATTTAGTAATTAATTACTTTTATTTTGGTCACCTTATTTGTAAGGCGACCAGATTATTAAATTTTGCTCCCGACATCAATGTCGTCAACAACTTTAATCTTTCTTCTTTGTAAATATTACCCTCAAGCAATAGTACACGAATGTTGCCACGCATAGAGCCGTGATCGGGTACTCGTTGAGAAGATTGAAAAAATCTCTCATGTGTTTTGCTTTATCTCCCCGTGGTTAGACGGGGAGGGTTATTACATTATCAAAATGGAGTTTTCGTGATAGTAACAATATCATCTTTAGTCGTAACAACAAATGCTTTTTCGTCAGCAAACTGATTTAATAGAGCAAATTGTATATCTTTATCTTCAATTTTGCAACGAATAGATTCACGAATTTTAAGGTTCAAGCATCTTTTAAAAATTGAATTTATTCTATCCCATTCTTTTTCAGTTATATCACGCCCATTAAGGTTGTAACTAGCGTCAAGGTTTTGTAATAACTTGATTAGGTTGTACGCTTGTATTCTTGATATATTAATACTATCATCGTTGTTTTCAATGACAACTCTCGTGCCGTCATAAGTAATTGAAATTTCTTTCTCGTTCATGTTATATTCAATTTATGTTCTGCCTACTTTTCAAAACGCAATCTTTTACAGCGTTAGAAGCAATCAAACTCGCCTTAACGCATTCATTATTTCCTTTTAGGTTATTATTCTTTATGTTTTCTGATGCAAGTTCTTCGGCAAATTTCACGGACATTAATTCTATCCTAGAAAGGTTATCTCTAATATTCGCTTTCTCTGGCAAGTTCTTTTTCTGTCGAATAACATCTGTTTTTCCACCGAACAAGGGGGAATAAATGGCATTAGTACATTGTCGGAAACCATCTTGCTTTACCCCGTGTTTTGCTAATGTAGAAGTAAACGTGTTACGAACAACTTTGCCCTCGAAACGTTCTTGAATCCATTTTTCATCTTTCCCTCTTTTCTTGTACGCTTTAATGTATCGATCGGCTATAAGATCTGGATTCTTTTCTTCCTCCATGCGTTGGAAGAAAATCTCGTTTATTAAAACGTGAAGTTTCGGGTCTAACCATTTTGCGTAAGCAAGAGCTAAATTCTTATGTGCCCATGTACCTCCACCAGATTTCCCTCTTTTAGATTTTAAAACCCCCATTTTTGGGGTATTTAAAATATTACACACCGCGTCAATTAATTCAATCGTGGATTCTCTTTTTTGCCACGTTGACGGATCTTTTTTATTCGGACACCCAGCAGCTTTCCATAAATCGGTAAGACTAAGCATTTCGTTATCCGATCTGACATTACCCAAAATACTATTATGGGTCTTGTCAAACAAAACTAATTCTTTCATGATTAATTTATCGTTAGTAATAATAATTCAATAACTTGCTCGCCACCTTCGCCAGATCTCGTTTCATTTCCTTGTTCTCCTTTTCAACCTTTTCGAGCTTTGCCCAAGCGAATTGGCCGGACATGATGTTATTGTTAAGAACGGCGAAGATGTTCGTTAATTGTTCCTTGATGGTCCCACGTCTTAACAGGGACAGACCGGACATATCCCCGGCTTGCTGCACCCCGTGTTCTTTCTTTAACACCTTCTCGTGGCCCTTGATGCGTGAATTTACATCAGCGCACAATTCTCGAATGATATTGATGATCTCGTCCTCTCTTACCGTTACACCGGATAGCATTCTCTCCATCTCGTTAAAGGCGTTGATGTAGGCCTCTTTGAATTTGGCGGCTACTTTCCCGGTAAAACCCATAGCTAAAATCACAAAACCATCCTTGGTGAGATAATACATAGGATACTTTGATGTAACGTTCCCATTTTTACGGTAATAACAAGAGGGCGAAAAATTCCGCTCTCTGAAACCGGAACTACATTCAAGGTTTCTAATGGACGCTAAAACATCCTTGTGAGGACGTTGGAAAAATTCTGCAACTTGAATAGAGGTTGTTACAACTTGGTTGTTGTTTACAGAAACTAAATTACCCGTTTCGTGGGTACACGTTGCTAAAGTGTTACTATACTTCACACCTTGACAAATTTCATTGGTCTTTGGCATTTGAATGAAATTTGAAATTAATATTAAGAAAGGCTATCAACCCCTCTTATCTCGCCAAAGACCACTACAACAAATCGTCATAGCCAACAAGGAGCGATAGCCTTATATCGTATAGATAATAGCTTATCAGTAGCCATAAAAATAGCTCTGACGGATTTGTATGTAATAAGTCTTTGGCAAAAGCAAACATACAACTATTATCCGTAATTTCAAATTTCAATACCAAAAATTTAAGATTCCATCTTGAATTGTTCTATTATCTCCTCCTTCGTTGCCTTGTGTAACGGGGTGTCAACGTCACGTGGGAAACTTAGGTATTCAAAACCCGGTAATCCCAAGTTTCTAGCAGCTTCCCTCTTGATCGCCCAGTCGATCCCGTTCGTGAAAAGCTGGTCGTTATCGGTGTCATCCCTCATTGCGGCGAGGGCGAGAAAGATTAGCTCGTTGTCCCCGCAATCCACTAGCTTGCACGTCCCCGATTTCACCTCGTCCTCGAATATGTCTACCGATTCATCGTGAACGGCGTGAATATCCACGTGTCTCGTCATCAAGTACACGGCGGTTGTTTCCTCGGCGCAATGGCAAATCTGGTATCCCATCTTTTTCAATTTGCCTCTTAATTCCGGGGTATTCTTTCTTATAAAGCACTTTGTCGTGAACATGACTATTTTATTTTATCTGAATAAAAATCTATTATCTCTTTCAACGTGTCACGGGCTTTCTCGGCGCATCTCCTGCACGATTCCTCGTGACTATCCTTGTTTTGGTCGTATACCTCGTGTATCTCTTGAAACAGCAATTCAAGCAAGTCCGATTGACATACAAGGTTTATGAACCTTTCCTTGTCGATAGCTGAATCTCCAACAGGATGAACGCTACCGATCATCTTGTGAACAATATCGTAAACGCTAAATGTTTTCATTTGAATTTATTTTTGTCGTTCAACTTCCGTTATCGAGTTCAGATCGTACACGTTGCATTTAAGCAGGTGTACCAGCTCTATGTTGGCGTCGTAACACAGGCTCTTGAACTTGCAATCGTCACAGCTGGTCTGTCCTTTTTGAACCGTGAAGGTGACGGTTTCGGGCTCCGGTTCGTCTATCTTTATCTCTTCCCATTCATCAACGATGAATCTACCAAATAGCGAATCGTTATCGGCGAAGTGAATGATCCCTGACTTCGGGTACACGAAGTAAACTGCTGTTAAAGAATCACACTTTAAATTGTTGGCATTTTTACCTCCCATGGAGATTAACTTGTCGATCACCGCCTTCCCCTTCTTGTTACCCCATATGTAATAGTGTTTTTCTTTTTCCATGATCACTTTCTCTTTTTAGCCAGCTTTCGCTTACCTGAACATTTTTTTTAACCCGCTGTTTACAGCTTCCATTTTTGTTTGATCCGATGGATGCACGTAGATGTCCATCGTTGTGCTTATATCGGAATGCCCTAGTAGCATTGAAACTGTTTTCACGTCAACCTTATTCTCTATAAGCGTGGTAGCGAAAGTATGACGGAGCCCGTGGAACTTGATACAATGATCCAGTTTCACCCTTTTTAATATAAAATCACGGTAATAATTTCTGAACGTGCGTGGTTCCGTGAACTTGTTAGAGCAAGTACACACGTAGTAATCAGGGTTGCATACCGCTGAAAATTTCTTGATTATTGGCAGCACGTTTTTCATGATAGGTATGTACCTGTCAGACGATGATGTTTTTGGAGGTCCTATTTCGATTCTTGATTTTTTATCATGATCGCTGTCGTTATCCATCATGTATATTCTTCCCAAAGTTTTACTAACGTGGATGGTCTTGTTGCTAATATCTATGTCACTCCATTGTAACGCACATATTTCACCTATTCTCATCCCGGTGCAAATTGTCAACAGTATCCCGAGGTTGAGCGGTGAAGGGTTTTCAAGAACGTAATCCACTATAGCACGATATTCTGACGGCGTGTATCTTTCTATTTTTGTCGCTAAAATCTTGTTCTTGGTTGGCCATGTCATTTTCCAGCTCGTATCAGGGACTATTATATCAAGTTCATCCGATGCAAACTTGATAAGCATCTTTAGAACTATGAGTATATCAGAACAATATTTTTTTGATTTCCCGGAATCCATCAATTTATAGATAAAAGGGATTATCACCTTCTTGTTTAACGTTTCCACGTCCAAGTTCCCAATGCCTGGGTCTATGATGTTAACGTATAGCATTTGGTAACAGCTTAACGTGGATATTTTCACTTGACGTTTTTTAAACGGCACCCAAGTGTCGTACACTTCTCTAAGTTTCATTTTTGAACTATTTTCATGTTAGCACTAGCTTTAATTATTTCCGAGAACGCCAGGGTGTCATCCCTCTGGTTCAGTAATATGTATTTTTGTTTTATCTCGTTTTCAAGCACGTCCCCGTGATACACGTACCCCATGATTCCACGAATCGATAGGTTCAGTAACAGGATCGGGATAGATCTCGATGACAACTCCCAGCACGTTACCATGTGTTGAGACGGGAAATGTTCCCACGGGATCAACTTGTTGCAACGCTGCCACCAGTCTGCTATTATCATAGAACCGTTCCCGGCGGTTGGCTCGTGAAGGTGTCCATGTTGTCCGGTTAATTCCGAGCATAGAATTCCTAGAGAATTGGGCGTGAAATCTTGTTTTTTCTGTTTTCTCTCGGATAGCTCGCTCTCGTACAATTCTTGGAACCAATCGTGAGACATATCGTAATTGTTCAATCTAATTAATTCCTTGTATACATCGTTTCGGTCGTTTAAATCACCCTCTATAATTTTTGTAACGGCATCTGGAAGATCCCTTAGATCCTCTATGCCGAAAAGTTTAAACACGTCTTCTTTTTTCATAATATTCCAGGTCTTTTTTTAATATTTTCTTGATCAAGGTTAATGATCTTGATATTCTAGCATCCACGTTTCCTTTACTAATTGATAATATTTTAGCAATTTCCGTGTTCTTGTATCCCTTGTATCTCATCTCTAGTATCTCCCTGTCTCTCTTCACGGGCAACAAGTCGTAAAGGGGAAACTCGAAATCCTTGTTGAAAAAATACGGGTCGTAATCAAAACACGATAACGAGCATCTCTTTTGAATAAAATCTTTTACTCTTTGTTTGCAATACCACACCCACGTTACGAGAACGTCTTCACAATCCCTGTTGCATGTCACGTGAATAAAAGCGTCTTGAACAATATCTTCTGCATCTTCCTTTGATAAGTTAAACGTCCTTGACAAGTATAACCGTACCCGTTCAAAATGTGATTTATACAATCCAGCGTACATGCCCATTTTGCTTGATGATATGACTTGGGAGGCCTCGAAAGGTAATACTAAATTATCTAACGAGTAATCAAGCTTGTTGCCGTTCTTGTAGCATGGCCTGACATCAAGCCACTTGCCAATCACGAACGAGTTGTACAGGCATTGCGCCACCGTCACTTGAATTTCACGGTGTTTCCCGGTTGATAGCTTGACGAATTTCTCGGACGAAGGACGCCTCACGTGTTCCTTTTGAATCACGAATCCTTTCCCGCTAGTCGTTTTAGCAAAGAATACTTTCCCGCTGATCGTTATATAATAACTCTTGTCACTTGAATCCATGGGATAAGGAATTTGGGCTGTTTTTTCATTTGTTATCTTTTCGATAAAAGATTGAGCTTCATCCACGTGATTTATAAAATATCCTTTTTTTGTGTCCATGGTCTCTAGCCAGCTTTCGCTGGTATTCTTCACTTAATTTCTTGTTACGCTGTCTGTTTTAATATCTCGTGAATCTTGTTCATCTTCTTGTCAATGATCGAGAAGGCCGTGAATATCTCGTCGCAATTATTCAAGTCTATATCCACCTCACCGTAAATAGAGGCGAAGTAACCGGTGAATTTCTTCGATTCGAAGTTTATAGCCTTGATGTTAACGTCATCCAGGCAAACGTCACGCATCATAACCTTGCTCATGATCCTCGATACCTTCTCGTCATTCATGATCGAGTAGCCGGAAAGGACGTTGATAATTGACGCTCTCGCTATGCAAGTGACGTGATCCGGGTTATCGATGAACTTCTGCACGTATCTCTTGATCGAGTGAAATAATATCTTGATGTCGTTCCCGAACTCGTCATCAAGCGTGTCAAGGTTACTTGTCAACTCTCTCTTTGAAGATTCAGTTATGCATACCGAGTCATACATGATTGACTTGTACTTGTCAATCCGGCGTTTCATCTCGTTTAACGATCCCTTGAACCCTTGCCGGTACAGGTTAGACCGTTTCGTGTCGTTGATCAATTCCAGTATATACCCATCGATCGTGTCGGCGACGATCAAGCCGGAATAAATATACTTTTTCCTGTTATCCAAACCCATGGCGGAGATGGCGTCAATCCCGTTTCTCCTCGGAATGACTACCGGTATCCTAAATTTGCCTGGTTTGATGTTTATCGTTGTTCCCATGTTAATCTATTCTTTTAAAATACCTTGATTTAAAATCCTTGGTGTGGATGATCGAGTTTTTCATCCGTTCCTCGGTTTGAAAGAAATAAATAGCGTTCCCATCCTTGACCCGGAACTTACCGAGCTCCGGAGCCTTGATCTTCTTCTGTTTTATAGTTTCACTGTCACGCCGGGCCAGCTCCTTTGAATTCTGGAAATCCGGGTGTTCTATACCGTTTGCTGTCATGATATTATTAAATTTTAAAATGGCTCGTCCTTGAAATCGTTATTACCGATCTCGTCGTAATCCCATATTCGAGTGACGGTGTTGTTATGCATTAGCATCACTTCACCGGTAGCCCCGTTTCTTTGCTTTGCTATGTCGCACATCAAAATTCCTTGACTTGAGATTTCCCTTCCCCCGTCCGTTTCAACTTTCTCGATCCCGTACTTTGCCGGACGGTTAAGCAAGAATATCATGTCTGCATCTTGCTCTATCGCCCCGGATTCCCGCAAATCTGACATCATCGGACGCTTGTCCTGTCTCGCCTCTAACGCTCGATTTAATTGCGACAAGGCTATCACCGGGATATTCAACTCCGTTGCCAAGTTTTTCATCGCCCGGCTGATCTCGGATATTTCCTGTTCCCTGTTTTGAGACTTGGATCCGCTCATAAGTTGCAAGTAGTCAAGGATCAACAAGTCAATCTTGCCCCTTTTCTTCAACTTCCGGCACATGGTTTTGAGCTTGTTGACGTTTATCGAGTTGTTACGGATAAACCTGATCGGTAATTTCTGCAACTTACCCGCTACCCGGTGTATCTCCATCGTCTCTTCATCAGTCGCTTCCACGTTCTTCAACACGTCAGACCTTATCCCGGCAGAGTTACGAATGATAAGCCTGTTGACAAGCTCTCTGGGAGCCATTTCAAGCGACACTATGACCACGTTATCCCCCTCGGTGGCGGCTGATTCCGCTATATTCAGCGCGAATGCAGTTTTCCCCATCGCTGGCCTAGCGGCGACGATTAACAAGTTCCCGGGTTGCAGCCTGCCTATCATCTTGTCGATAGTCCCCGATCCCGTCGTGACCCCTGTTAGCGTCCCCTTGTTCAAGTTCGCTTGATTGCTGGTGAACGTCTCTAGTGAAACCTTGATAGCGTCATCCATGCTCACGATGTCCGTTGACTCGTTAAACACCCCGGCGGAGGCATCGGCTTTCGATAGAAAATCTTTTATAACCTCGTCGATGTCAAGAGCCTCGTTCCTTGCCGATCGTGCGATTTCGAAACAAGCGTTCATGATGTTTCTCCTGACCTCCTTCTCCCGCACGATCATGGCGTGTTTCTCGATGTAGATAGCAGATGACACGAAGTTTGCAAGATCAAGGAGGTATTTAACGCCGCCTGCCGAGTTGAAAGCCTCGTTGGACTTGACCTTGTCGTGAACGGTTGTCAAGTCAATCACGTCATTCTTGTCGTGCAGTTCCTTCATGGCCGAGAATATAACCTTGTGTACTGGCACGTAGAAGCTATCAGGAGACACGATGTCAGCAACCCTGTCAAACGCCTCTATCTCTGCAAGACAACCTCCAAGTATCGCTTTCTCGGCATCAATCGCTGATGGATGATCTTCTTCGACGATAGACCGTTGGTTTTGATTCTTCTGTTGGTTCATCTTTTTTATTTTTATCTAGCTGTATTTTCAACCACCTGTTGAAATGAGATTTAAAGTCTTTAAGGCTCTTTTCCGTTTCCCCGTTCATTTCTTGCTCCGAGAAGAAAGTTTCTAGCCACTTGATTATAGCCACCGGAGATAAGCGTCTATTCATGGCTATATTCTCGTACCACGCTTGCTCGAAGTTTATCACGTGATCTTTCAGCTTGGATAGCTCCACGTACTCGTTCGGATCAACAAGGGGGGATATAGGGGGTATATCTTCTCTTCCTTTTCTTCCTTCCCCGCAAACTTCCGTAGTTTTTTTAGATTCTTCCGGAAGTTTGGCCGATTCCTCCGTAATAATCTCGTATTTCTCCGGTATTTTGAAATTTTTCCGTTTGGCTCTAGTGCAAGTGTCGATATATCTTTGTTGAATAGAACGTGAAGTAAGCACACTCTCGCTGCTTAGCAGTTCTTTATTGAACAGACCCACGTAAGCGCAATAGTTCACTATTTCTTTCACTAGATTTTCTTTCAACCCGAAATATTCAGCCACGTCAAAGACAGTACTCTCGTCCCATTCAATGAAACAGCCTTTATCCCGGTAGATTTCACACAGTAAATAGTCATAAACGGCAATACCGTTACACCCGAAATCCTTTTTTAGCCTCTTGATCTTTATATCTTGATACCTATCCGTTTCTACATTGTAATATGCAAGTCCTGTTTTTAGATTTGCCATAATTCCAATATTTACATGTTTGCCACGACTTTTAAGGCACGGGATATAACCTCAAGCTGATTGGCGAAATACTTCATTTTCTTAACATCATGATGGTATTTCTTGTGGCAGTCCTCGCAAAGCGTGATCAAGTCCCTCGTCTCGTATTCCCACGGCATCGCTCCCTGAATGTATGTCTTGTGATGAACGTTCAATGGTTTGTCTTTCCGGAAACAGCATTGACAAGTGAAATTATCAGCTTGCATGACCTCAAGCCTTTTTCTTTGCCACCTCGGGTCTTTTAATAAAGTCGGGTAGCTTTGTTCTGTTATAGTATTCATACTTACAATTCTTTTTTCTTTTTTATCGATATAGATCGTTACACCAGTTGTTCGATATTCTCGAATAACTGGTGTGTTGTCTATTCTTTAATCAATTCCTGTATTCTCGCCAGCTTTGCTCTCAACATCGTGATCTCGTCCATCGCTGCCTCGAAAGCGTTAGCCAGCATCTCGTAAGCTGTCATGCTGACGAATTCTTCTTCACGTTTTACCGTCTTGAATTTCACTTCTACTTCTACCGGGATCGTGATTTTCCCGGAGTGGGTTGCTCTTTTCTCGCTCATGTGTATTTTTATTTAATTTGTTTCTACTTGCCTGTCAAATTCTTTTATGCACTCGAATAAATACTTCGCCACGCACGGGTTCACGGCGTTCCCGATAGATCCAACCCTGTGTGTCCAACCGGGAAACCCATCACCATTTCGAATATGGCTACACGTTGGCATTTGTTGAATCCTTTTTGCGCAAGAATATCCATCATCCGAATTTGGTGTCCACTCCTTAAATACCGGTTTAAAGCATCTATCGACGCGAACGTTGCCTTGTGGTCTGATTTCGTTGGTGTAGGCAATAACGTACAGCCTTTCACGGTGATGCGGGAATCCAAAAGACGAGTTACGTATACATTGCCATTCTGCATTATACCCGCTTTGGGAAAGGTCGCATAGCACTCTCTCGAATCCTCTATAAAGGAGAGCTGGGCTGTTTTCAATGATGACGTAAGCGGGTCTAACTTCCCGAATAACTCGGTGCATCTCGGTCCATAACCCCGATCTCTTCCCGGTAATACCTTCACCTTTGCCGGCAACGCTGATGTCTTGACACGGAAATCCTCCACTAATGATGTCCACGTGTCCAAGTCCTGATGTTTTCGTGATGTCTCTGTATTGTTTAACATGGGGAAAATTTTTTTTTAAAACTTCACGTTGATAATCTTCAATCTCGCAGTTCCACAGGGTAGGGATTCCGGCCCATTCCGCTCCTAGCTCAAAACCTCCTATACCGCTAAAAAGACTACCGTGTGTCATTATTCTATCTCTCATAATTCACGCAAGTGATGTTGTTGTGTTTACAGTTAGGCTGCGGGCAAACCCTGTACTTGCACTCGATCAAGTTGTACTTCCAAACTGAATGATGAATACAGGTAAGGCAGTCCGTGGGTGGGGATGTGGTGATGATAACGATACCACGCTCTGGTAGATTAGAGGGTGGTTTGGGTGGTCTGGTAGGACGTTTCATCGTGCTTTTATTTTAATCGGCAACCCGGCATATTCCCAAGCGATCAAGCAAGAATCACGACAATCCTGCGATTGTCGCTTATCTAAACCGCCCACGATGTAAGATAATTCCTCGTGTGTTATCTTGCCATCGGTTCCTTTCCAACACTTTCTTAACGGCATTATCTCGTCGACTTCAAGACCATAATGCCTTGCCATTTCAGCTATTTTGCGTGCCACCTCGTGATTTCTTCCGGTGCTATTCCCGGTTTTTGCGGCCGCAGCAATACTTCTCGTGTTCATGGTATGCCAGTTTGATTGTCTTTTCCATCCTGCCTCGATAACCACGATCACGTTTTCCCCTTTATCCACGAACTTTTTTTTCATGTATTGCAGGTAATCCATTAGATCGGGAAAGGATAATGACGCTATATTTAACATTCTAGTTTCAACGTGCAATTCTGTCACGCCGCTCTTGTTTACATCCGGGTCTATACCGATAACCCTGTCGTATTTTGTTTTCATGTTTAGTTATTTTTAATTAGTGGTGGCAGCAGGATTTGAACCTGCAATGATAGGTTTAGCGACTGAGCTGTTGTTAGCCTCCTCGGCGTCCTATTCAGTACTATCTACCGCAATGTAGCGTCTTCCAATTCCGCCATACCACCAGATGCCCGGAAACCGGGAGATGTTTATAATGTCATGCAAGGCATGATCAAGCCAACGCAATTTGTCGAGTCAATATCGTTATCCTCGCAGATAATACTTTCGTTTACACCCTTGAAAGTGAATTTTAATTCTCGCTGATGATACAACGCCTTATTCATGATTTCTACCAGCTTGGTATTGATCGATATTTGAGGGGTGGGAACGGTAGATAGAGCGGATTTCTCTTCAACCAGTTCTTTCGCCTTCGGGTATTTTAACGAGCTGTCCGTGTTGAAATAGAAAAATGCGGTGTTATTACCCTTCTTGCACTGGATACCCTCTTCGGATATGTCGATAACATCGTACTTGAGAATCTCCTTGTAAGCGTCCTTGTGAAGCAATTTGCCGTTAAGGATCTGAATCTGCTCTTGCGAGATAGACGAGCAAACGGATAAATCATTTTTCACCAACACGTGAGCGTCTGAAGCGTAAGCGAAACCGTCTTGAAAATAGATGTGCTCCATCACTACCCTAAGATCGTCAGTAGCGCAAGCGAGGTGCATCTGTAATGATTTGTTGAAGTTTACTCTTCTAGTGTCTTTATTAGCCATGATTATAGTGTTTATTGTTTTAATATTTTAATCTTTCCAATCACGTCCATGCCCCGAAGGACAAGGTGTTCATTATCTTCCTTGCCAGAGGGTGACAACTCCCAGCAAGTGGTTAACACGTGCTTGTTGATTATCCTCTGCAAGACTTTCATGTCAGCCGGGTAAACTATCTCGTTCACCTTGTTGCGGCCGAGGTTTATTAGCTGTACTTTCATGTGTTATGTCCTTACATCTTTCAAGTTTCCTTTTTAATAACGTTGCCTTCCTCTTGAACTCAAGATCCCGAATCGTGTTCCCGGTTACGTGATCGGGCAAGGATTCGAGAAACTTGAGCAAGCCGGCGTGTAGGGTGTTGGGGATGGATTTCATAAGTACTCCTTGTGTCGTTGCAACTCTATCTCGATATATTGAAGAAACTTGTCCTCGTTAGGTTCGGGAAGGTATATTCCAGTTTCTGACGAGGCCCAGTTTCTGAAACGTTGAATCGCCGTTGTCATTTCTCCCGTGTCAAGATCTTTACTACTTCGATAATAAGGTTCATCACCGAGAAATTTATCGTGTTTCACCCTGTAAAATATATCCTTGTTACAAAGTTTCTTGAAATACTTTTCTTTTACCCATTCCATGGTGTAACCAGTCTCGACGGCGAAATAACCTAGGATAAGATGCAAGTACGAGTTCTGGCGGATCGTCCTTTTAGGATTTTTCCCCGTCAAATCAAACACTTGTCCTTTTTGAAAGAACTCGTTCATCCGTCTAGTGGCTTTCTCCCTGTCTATTGGGTTTTTCGGGTCGTACAACATGATCAGAATGGTATATTGTCACTATCATCATCCTGCGGGATGTTATCCAACCCTCCACCGTTGCCTTCTTCCTTTTTCATCCCTCCTTGAAATTCGAGTTCGTTCATCACCCATATCGTCAGGGTTGAAACGATGTCACCGTTCTTGTTCGTGTAACCGGACGTGGTCGGTTTACCTATAACTTGAACCCGGACACCCTTCTTCAAGTAAGGGGTTAATTTCCCTTCCTTGTCGTACTTCACGACATCAACCCATGTCGTTCGTGATTCCCCTTTTACCTTCTCCGCGATGGCGATGGAAAAGCAAGCGTAATTATTGCCCCCGATTTGTTTCAACTCGGCATCCTTGCCGATGTTTCCTGTTGCTATAATCTTTATCATCTTGTCTGAATTTTAATTATTAAGCACATTGCAACTTGATGATCTCATCCATCACCTTTTCCTTGTACTCGTTTGCCTTCGCTAGTTTTTTGATACAATTCTCGATAAATTCTTGATCAGGCAAAACACGTATCACTTTGAGTGCAAAAAGTTCACTTTGGCATCTAGGGTCATAGCTAATGAAATCACACCATTTGCGTCCCGTTGCGATAAAATTACCTTGTATCTGCACGTAATACTCGTAATGCTCTTTTTTCAAGTCATTCTCGTCCTTTAAGCGAAGATGCTTGACGTGAATCGAGGTGTTAAACGGGCATTTTATCTCGATAAAACCGTCTTGACCGACAAGTCCATCCGGGGATCCACCGAAGTAATCATTAAACTCGAAAAAACCGCAGTCGTTTACCTCCACGCCTTTTTTCTTCTCGTAAGCGTGTCTTGCACTTATCTCTAGTTCCTTACCCCACGCCACCTCTCTAGTGTTAATATCCTTGTAATCTAGGCAAGTTCCATTAGTTATGTACTCTGAAATTTTATCGTACACGTACGATTTTGAAGTTTCGGAAAGCTCTCCAGCTTCTTTCTTTACCTTTTCACGTGGCTCGGAAAGTAGCTTGTACAATTCCGAGCTGGTGAAATGGAATAACCTGTCTCTGTACCATTCAGGATTGTCCTGAAGGTTGTTCTTTTGTCTCTCCATTGTTTAATGAATTTGCCTGTTTTAAATTCTCGATCAACTTGTCGGCCTCCTCTTTGGTTACTTGGCCTTTCAACAAGGCGGCCTTCACGTCAGATTCCGTTTTGAGAGTCGAGGGATCGAGAGAAGTGTCAACAACCGTCTCGAACTTGTTCCCGAACGTTTCTTTTACCGACGTGGTACCTTCTTTTATAGCGTTGGCGAGGCTCCTGAGGTATATTATGTTTTCCTTGTCGATTTGATCAACGCCTTTCACCTCCAAGTGATCAAGAAGTTGTTCTTGGGTTACACCGATTTTCGAGAAATAATCGATCATTCTCTTGCGACTAGTTTCTAAATCGATACTTTGACCTAATGCAACTTGTTTCACGTTAGCGATCACCTTTTTCGTCACCGCTTTCGGGATAACCTTGAAAACGGCGTTTCTGAAAGCGATAGCCGAAGCGGCGTTTCCCGTGACTACTTGCATATCCTCGGAGAATGTTTTCCCGTACTTATCAGTTATCCTGCGTTTCACTTCAACGGAAGCGGCAAAATTCGTTTCAAGGTCGTGACAAATACCCATCGCCGTGATCGTCTTCCCGTCATTGCCTATTATCCTAGTTTGAACCCTGATGTTTCCCCACGCCCCCGCCACGATCTCGGCCATGCGAACCGATAACCCCTCGATCACGGCTGCATCATTACCTCGTCCTCTTCGTAAAGCGTAAAAACAATCTTCTGCCGTTTCCGTGTCCATCGTGGCGTAAGTCTCTATAGTGCTTAACACCTTGTGTATATCCCGTGGGTATTGTTTCGCTGTCGATATTTGAATATCCACTTCTGCCTTGTTGATAGCCTGTATCATCTCGGCTTGATTAATTTGAATTATTTCCATATCTTTGTGTTTGAATTAATTAATAATTGACAACCCCCGGGGAGTCGAACCCCGGTAACGTGCCCCGGCACGGGTTGTACGCTGGCATAATGCACCTTTGACGTGCGACTTTCGCCACTCCCGGAGTGTTGCCCGGAAGTTCACCAGCCCCGCTCGACTATGGCGGTATATGTTATAGTCTACCAGTATTTCAAAGAACTTAACCGCTATCGTTCAAAGTAGGCGGTTTTCTCTTTTTAGTGGAGAGGATGGGATCGAACCATCGGCAAATTGTAGAAGGTGTCGTGCGCAAAGAATTGAAGGTGCCAACGCCAGTTCTCCCCGTGTGCCGGGACTTCCACCCGGCCGTTTTTAATTACCAACAAACAAATAACAGAACTAAAGAACCTTGCGTAGAGAGCTTACAGGAACCTTCATCATAGAGCCACGTGGCTGCTTAATAATGGCTAACCCGTCTTTCTTGTCAATACCCTTGAAGGTGAAGATCCCTTCCACGTGGGTTGTTGTTACTTTATCACCTTTTTTCATATACTTAAATTATTATCTATCAACTTCCGTGAATACCCCGTTGACTAACTTGTAATAAGTGTCTTCTTTTATCTCGACCCCGTCAACCCTTTTTGTTACCACGTTTATCGGGATCCAATCTCCATTATCGTCTCTTCCCCATTCAGCAAGTGTTATCCAAGAGCCAATTTTTGCCTTCGCTATTGAATTATTCCCGGCACACATTACCACGCTATTTTTACCCGATGACCCGATCTGTGCGCCATCACCCGATGACCCGATCTGTGCGCCATAACCCGATGACCCGATCTTTGCGCCATAACCCGATGACCCGATCTGTGCGTAATTACCCGATGACCCGATCTTTGCGTCATCACCCGATGACCCGATCTTTGCGCCATTACCCGATGACCCGATCTTTGCGCCATTACCCGATGACCCGATCTGTGCGTAATTACCCGATGATTTTTCTAACTCTTTTGTATCATTTTTCGAGAATATAGTTTGTTCCTTCAACCATTCTATCCCCATCTTGAATAATCCAACAAATCCGATTTCAGTATTTATTTTTATCCGTTTGCCACAGATTTTAGAATCATTCTCTTTTTTGTCATTTGATACCTCGTCAAGTTCTACCTCGCAGTACTTGCCTTCCACGTCGTTGTAATAGTTAAGAACATCAAGGGGGTTGGTGCAGGCGTGAAAACCTTTCTCGCATAACACTGCCTCCTCTTCCTCGTATTCCTTTCCTTCCTCGAACTGGAAACCTCTGCACGTGAAATCTTTATTAAATCCTTTGTACGCTTTCATGTTTATGTTATTTATTGTTCGTTTCCAAAATTTCGCCCTTTCGAGTATCACTACTTTGTCCGGGCTAATTATCTACTCACTTTAAAAGAAATTGCGTTCTTGATTGTATTCCTCGTTCCATTCATCCACCACGTGCATCCACTTCTGTCCTATTACCTCTTCTCTAGCTTCCATCTTGACGAGGTCAGATTCCAACATACCCAGAAAAATACCCCTCTCTTCCGGGTCCCAGGCGTAAGTCTTGAAAAACTCCTCGTCGCTCATTGTCTTGACATTGTCAATGTCTTCCATCACTTTCGATGCCGTGTCGTAAATAAAGTTCATGACTTCCTAGATTTACTCCTCGTCCTGAAATGCTCCTCGATAAACAACAATGTCAAGAACCAGCAAAAGCCAGAGACGTACAACTGGTGCGTTGCAGGCTCGCCAAGAGGGGTGGTGCCGAACAAGCCTCCGAAAAGGCTGACTAGCGATAGGGTGAAGAATATGGTGATGTGTGTTTTCATCGTTCTCTCAGATATTTATGTCGTATTTCTTCTATGTTTATCATTAAAGCTTCTGCTAGACTAACTTTGCCATCTGCGTCGTGTTTTATATACCCAGCATTGGCATAATTAATTATCGTGTTCGTGCAAACCCCATGCAACTTGGATATAAACCTGTAACTAACTGGGATATTAGAGTACACCTTGGCATTGATGTATCCTTGTTCCCTTAGTTTGTTTTCATCTGCTTCAATTTGCATGATTTTATCTTTTATTCTTCGACATATTCCATTCTTCGAGCCGTTCTTGTTCTAGCTCTTCTAACTCGCATCATATCGGCTGGTTGTACCAGTAATTGAAGGAAAATCAAAGCGATCATTGTCGTTGCGCTTATAGCCCTTTTCACGTTCCCGACCTTGTCGTTTTCGATTATCATGCGTTCCGGATGCTTCACGAACATATAAGCGGCGAGTTCCGTTGATTTATTGAAATGGAGCTTGGCGTATATATTTCGCAGGGTGTTTTTTACCGTGTAAGGGCTGATATTTAGTTTATCGGCCGCCTCGTCCACGGATGCACCCCACGCTATATAATCAGCGATTTCGATTTCTCTGTCAGTTAGCGTACTCATAGTTAAATACTTTTTCTACATCATATTTTTTGAATACTTTTCGAATAATTGCAGCTTGTTCTGTCGTACAACCGACTTTTCCGTTCATCTTTAATCGAAACGATTGTTCTGTTATTCCAAGCAATTCTACAATCTCTTTCCTGACTTCATTTTTTGTTGTTTGCGTTAATGCAGCATAAGCCATTGAAAAAGAGTAGTATTTTTTTGCTATTGCCGTTTTGCTATTTTCTTTATACATTTGCGTAATGTTTTTATTGATTTTGATAATGCAAATATAGGATATGCTATAATTAAAACCAATTATTTATAGCATAATTTATATCAAATGGTATAATTTAGAATGAATATAAATAAAAATACAGAAATTCAACAAAGAGTCAGAGAGTTGGTCAAAGAATTAAGTAATGGGGTATCTGACTTTGCCTCAAAGATTGGCACGCATCAATCTACATTATCTAGGGCTCTTGCTGAGGGGAATACATTAGGTGATGGATTGATTAATAAAATTGTTATAGCATTTGATATAAAAAAAGATTGGATTATGACAGGTGTGGGGGAGAAGTATGAAAAAAAATCAAGTCAAGATATAAATGAAGTTTCCTATGGAGATTTCATTGTTATGAATGTTCCTCTTGTTAGTCGATACGCTTATGATGATTATTTGAATAATTACTTGGATGATGACTATGTAAATCGATTACCAAAATTCCCATTTTCTAAAGGGGGAGAGCAAGGGAGATATATAGCTTTTGAAATGGAAGGAGATTCGATGATAGATGACACGGATAGATATGTAGAGGGGGCAATATTATTATGCAGGGAAATTCCTAAAAGTCTGTGGGGGCAAATAACGCAATATATGAAAAAGTGGGACTTCGTTATTGTTCATAAAGAAGGCATACTTATTAAAAGAGTAGTCAATCATGACGTGGAGAATCATAGATTGACACTTCATTCCCTCAACCCATTGTACTCGGATCGAGTTGTGGATCTAGTCGATGTTCGACAAATATTCAACGTGGTAAAATTACAAAGAGGGATGCAGATATGACACAACAAGAACGAGTACAACAAGTTCGCAAGCTGATGGAATTAACCCAGTCCGAAATGGCCTTTCACATGGGAGTAACTCAAGGTACATACTCTTTTTACGAGAAAAACAGGGATATACCGGAGAGATACCATCCAATTCTTTCAAAGATGGGAGTGAACTTAAGTTGGCTAAAAACAGGGATAGGAGAGCCGATCGATGAAGAAGCGTACTTGCAATTCAAAAAGTATCGAGATAATTCTGAAGTATCGATTGTGGATGTACGGGTGTCTCCCAACGTGGTGTTACCTTTCGTTAGGTTTGGATTCAGGCAAGCCGTGAGTAGGGGAGAGAGAATTAAGGATAAATCGATTATCGTGCGTGAAGATGATGTTGATTATAACGGGGCGATCGTTGTTGAAGCGGGTAACGAGAAAATGGAACCAACAATATTACCGGGGGAAAAATTGCTTTGTATGCCGGTAAGTGAAAGTAGTGTAAATTATGTCACGGGTGTCGTTTTCGTCGTTTTCGGTGATATGGCTCTAGTTAGACGGATCAAGACGAACGAGGCGGGGAAGGATATTGTAATCCTAACAACAGATGATGAATCTGAGACGGTGTCCGTTCGGAAATCAGATGTAATAAAAATATACAGGGTCGTGATGTCAATCAGTAGACCTATTTGCTAAATATAGCAAACTTACAATTTGTAATTTTAATGGATATTTTGCTTGCAACTTAGTTTTTAAAATACGGGTGATTGGCTAGCATCTCGGCATTCTCTTCTTCCGTGATTTTGATATATTTCATGAAGGCTTTTTCTGTCTTATGTCCAGTTATCTTCATTATCGCTAGCGTGGGAATTCCAGCTTTATACATATTAGTTGCGCCAGAACGCCTCGCGGTATGATTTGTTACAAGGCTGTATTTGGGAAAAGTTTTGATAACCTTTTTTCCACCCTCGCTACATGTGATTTCCACAAGGTTATTAATTCCTGCCATTTGACATATTTCTTTTATGTGTTGGTTTATCTTTTGATCACTGACGGGAGTCATTATATCAAATCCGGAATCAATGATAGATCGTAGCATTTTGTTTATAGGAACCACTACTGGAGTTTTTGTTTTTTGGGTTGTTATTTTTATAAAATTACCCGAGATGTTTGCCTTGCTAAGCCTGTTGAAATCTGAAACTCGTAACGCGGTGCAACATCCAATCAAAAATTTATTTCTTACAATTTCGTATGCTTTGATCTTGCTTATTAAATTAGCAGGATTTTTGATTACGAGAGGGAAAAATTTCTCAATATTCTCTTTCGTGAATTGGAGTTCATGTATTTTCTTTAATTCTTCATCGTTTAAATATATAGTGTCCGCCGTTTCATTTATTGTTTTAAAATTATTACTGCTTGTTAAGCTCAAGTTATGAAGATTGTCATTATATCTTGCCGCTCTAAAAACGGTTTTAATACATTTTATAGCAGTTCCGAAGTAATTGTCAGAGAATTTTTGATTGAACATGAAATCTCTGAATTTATTGTAGAATTGCATATCAATATCCTCGAATCTCAATCGCTTGTTATGCTTCTTTTCAAATTCAATAAGTTTGTGTAAAACTGTCGTGTATGACTTTATGGTAGTGGCTGCTCTTATGTTTTTGTTATTATCGATGAATAACTGGAAGTAATTAACAAAATACGTTTCTCGTTCCGATCCGCTTAAAATGAAATCCACTTCTTTCCAAAATTCTTCGCTGTCTGGGATTTTCATTTTTTCTATAAAATTATCGCAGGCATCATCGCAAGCTCTTTTAATCTTTTTGAGCTTGATGTTTACAGATTTTCCATGCGGGTATTCTCTCACTTCTCTACACCCATTCGTGTTCCAGTAGATTGTTTCAATAGATTCGCCGGATGATCTTTTGAATCTTTTATTTTTAAACCTTACGATAACGTCTATTGATGATTTTTGCTTATTTTTGTTTGGCAATGAAAATGATACTCCCATGACTATTTGTATTAGGAACAATGTTAGGAACGCAAAAATGAACAAATACGTTCAATTATCAAATGATTTTGAACAAAATATTTTATAATGTCTTGTTTATTAATTAAAGTGAACAACCATGTTCATTATAAATACTCTGCCCGGGGGTACTGAAAAGATAAAAAAGTTAAAAGCTAAAAGTTAAGGTGATCCGGTTACTTTTAGCTTTTTTTGCTTGAAAAAGGAAAAAGGGCGTGGCCTCTTGTGATAATATACGGGGGATAGCCGTTGAAGTCCCGGTGAAGATAGGGGACATTTTCGCTTCTTTTTCGGAACAACTTCGGTACTCTTTCGCTCGCCGGGTGTAGGTGAAGCGAGTGTGTTTCCAATGTATGCTGGGCGAGAATATTTATTTGTATACTATATCAAGGGGTCTATTTGCTTATTCGTTATCACATTTGGGTAGCTGGTAACCGATCCGTTTTCGTTCACCGATCTCTCGATTTTTTGGCTCACGTGAAAAATAAGGTGGAGTTCGTTTTCTTCTTGTTTTGAATTTCATTCTTTTCATGCAAAAATCTTAGCGACTCTAAAG
>OKWJ01000369.1_pt1 | contig 59623 bp, 28 predicted proteins | sample 1607121 | NCBI WGS metagenome assembly OKWJ01 (sample SAMN04414080, study PRJEB24778) | human gut metagenome | material: faecal | host: Homo sapiens | reverse complement strand
CCCTTGCCCCGCTCCGCCAAGGGCGCCGGGGTTTGGGGCTTGCGTCGCCCCAAAGATTTTTTGGTTCTTTTTTGACCCAAAAAAGAACACCAACCCCGTTTAGAATGGGAAATAGAAAAACACAAATGGTCCTTTTCCGTACGGTTGGCAGTCACATCTTCTTGGTCTTTTTGGTCTTCGGCAATTCATGTTGCCCTCGTCAAAGCAAGGTGGAAAACATGGCGGCATTTGTGGTTGCATGTTGCACCAAGGGTTGCAGCAGTTTGCATCCCAGTTGTTCCAGCCGCCACCAATACACGGATTGCAAGGACGAATGAAGCAACCGCGTTTGTAGTTGCAGTAGGTCATATTATCATAAATTGAATTATAATCTTGAAAATTTCTTTGGCAATTCATAACACACCTGATGATTTTTTTACTCATTTCATGTTATGCCAAAAACAACAAATTTGTTTTTATAACAAAAAAAGTGGCAAAAATGCCACTTTTTACCAATCCTCTCGAACTTTTGTTTTTATGTCATCGTAGAAGTCTTTATATTGTGCGATAAAACTTGGGTTCTCTTCAAAAAATCCAACAAGTTCCATAATTTCATCTTCCGACAGGCCTTCGTCCATGTTTTCAATGGCTCGAAGAAGGTCAAGTTTGCTCTTTATTTTCATTTTTCTCCTTGCAGTTCTTTTAGTTTTCGAATTTTTTCTTTTATGCTTGAAAATGCGTTGTCAAAAGGAGTGTCTTTTGTCATGTCAATTCCACAAATTTCAAGCGTTTTCAGAGGTGGAAGTTTTCCGCCCATTGAAAGCATTTTGAGATATTGTTTTGAATAAGAATTGTCTTTTAGAATGTTTTGCGAAATTGCAATCGCCGAAATTAACCCCGTTGCGTATTTATAAACATAAAAGTCATTATAAAAGTGTGGGATTCTCGACCACTCATATTTTGCACAATCCAAAATTTCAACTTTGTCACCAAAATAAAGGCGGTTGAGGTCGAAATATGTTTGATTGAGAACATCTGCTGAAAGTGGCAGCATTTTCTCATAGTTTTCATGAATTATTTGTTCAAACTCCGCAAACATGGTTTGGCGGAAAATTGTTGCTCGTGCCATGTTGAGATAGGTGTCAACAAAATATATTTTTTCATCCTTTGTTTTTGCATTCTTCATAAAGAAATCAAGAAGCAACATCTCATTTGTTGTGCTTGCGATCTCGGCAAGGAAAATTGGATAGCCCGAATTGATTGAGTTTTGAGCGTGATCCGCAAGATATGTGTGCATTGAGTGACCCAGTTCATGAGCGAGCGTAAACACACTGTTTATATCCCCAACAAAGTTCATGAGAACGATTGGGTTCTTGCGATAAGCGCCGGACGAAAACGCGCCAGTGTCTTTTCCAACATTTGGATAAACATCAACCCACCTTTCTTGTTTTGCTTTGTGGAGAAGTTTTTGATAATCTTCCCCAAGAGGTTTGAGTGCAGTTTTCACAACTTCAAATGCTTCTTCAAAAGTAAATTCAAATTTTGGAACATTAGGGTTTTCAGCATAGGCGTCACATATTTTGAAATTTTTGAGTCCCAGCATTTTGCGTTTTTCTTCAAAATATTCGTAAAAATCTTTTAGGTTTGCATGGACTTTTTCAATCAGTTTTTCATAAACATTTGTCGAAATCTCTTCGTTGTAGAGAGCTTTGTCGAGCGCAGATCCATATTTTCTCATTTTTGCATATGCACAATCCGCTTTCACAGATGACAAATAGTTCGCAGCAAGAGTTTTGTTGAGTTTTCCATACGCTCCCATCATGTTGGAGTAGGCAGACAATCTCAACTTTTCGTCTTTGTCGCGAACAAATTGAGAGTAGTTTGCGTTATTCAACGCATATTTTTTTCCGTCTGAGTCTATGGCATCGTCAAACACAACATCGCACGAATCAAACATGTCAAAGACATCAGAAAATCCGCCCGCAAACTCACCTACGCGTGAAAGCAATTTTTCTTGCGATTTTGAAAGCGTATGTTTTTTGTGTCGTTTTACATCTTCAAACATTTCTTTGTATTCAACAAATTTTGGGTTCGCAATCAAATTGTTGAGACGAGTATTTGAAAACTTTGAAATCTCAACATCAATAAACGAAAGTTTGACACCCAAATCACTTGAAATTGATTCAATCACATTCAAGATTTCATTTGTTTTTGATACGGTTGCATCTTCTTTTTGTTTGAGAGAACAAAAACATGCCAAAACTTCAAACTTTTCGCCAAGTTTGCGGTTTGTTTCAAGGCATTCAAAAAGCAACTCGTCATTACCAAGTTTGTTTTCATACTTCGTGAGTTTTTCAAACTCTGGAACAAGTGATTTAATACGAGAAATTGCACTGTCAAGGTCAGTGCAATATCCAGATAAATCCCATTTATATTTTTCTTCAATCTCGTTTCTTTTTTTCATATCAACCCACATATTTTTCAATGTCAAAAAATTTCCAAGGTGTGGCAAGTGGTGGCAGAGACTTAAAAGTCATTCTCTCTTTTGTCACAGGATGCAAAAATGAAAGTTTGACCGCCCAAAGTGCAAGGTTATAACCTTGTCCAATCTCACCTTTCCCATATCTATAATCGCCAAAAATTGGACATTTTATGCTCGCCATTTGAACACGGATTTGATGGCTTCTTCCTGTTGCCAAGTGAACTTTAACAAGTGAAAGTTCGTCCTTTTCGTCTTGAACAACATAGTCGAGTTCTGCTCTCTTTGCGTTCATTTGAGATTGTGGCACAATTCGAACATTGTTTGTCTTTGGGTCTTTTTCAAGATAGTTTATGAGTTTGTCGCTTTTCATTCTTGGGTGACCACAAACAACACAAAGATATTCTTTTTTGAAATCGCCATTTTGAATTTGTTCGGCTAGTCTTGTTGCTGCCTTGCTTGTTTTTGCAAAAACCATAACTCCGCCTGTTGGACGGTCAAGACGATGAACAAGTCCAACATAGACATTGCCTGGTTTTTGATATTTTTCTTTGATGTAATTTTTTACCATGCCCAGCATATCTTGATCGCCAGTCTCATCTCCTTGAGACAAAACATTTTGTGGTTTTTGAACAACGATGATGTGATTATCTTCAAATAATATTTCCATAACTTTTCCTTTCTCACAAACTTTATCAAATTGCGTCTAATTTGTCAAACGAGAACATAACAAAATCAGATTTTCACAAACAAAAATATTTTTGGCAAAACGCAAAAATTATTTTCAAAAATTTATAAATAATTAAAATTAATTAAAAATAATTCAAAAAATAATTATTTAAATTCGATTAATTTAATTTTTGAAATTAAAAAAATTATTTCAATCGCTTTGTTTATAAGAGAAAGAAATAATTTTTATTTTTTTAATTAAATTCAATAAATCCGCTGCAACCACAAGGCAAGATAACTCCCGCTTCTTCTGTGTCGAGTCCGACTTCATAACTCTCACTTTTCCCCCCAAGGTCACCAAATGTGAGATTGAGAAGATTTGATATAACCGTTGGTTGAAGCCCAGTGGTGTAAGAATTGAGAAGAACAAACAAAGGTTTTTCTGACAAAACTTTTCGGCACACTGTCAAAAAGTCATAGAGATTGTTTTCAATCTTCCAAGTCTCCCCGTTTGGTCCCCTTCCAAAACTTGGTGGGTCCAAGATGATTGCATCATATTTATTTCCGCGTCTGATTTCGCGTTCAACAAACTTGAAACAGTCATCAACGATGAAGCGACATTTGTCTTGAGGCAGTGATGAAAGTTTGATGTTTTCTTTTGCTCTTTCAACCATTGCCTTGCTTGCGTCAACATGAGTGACATGAGCACCAGCCGAAACACAAGCAACAGTTGCCCCTCCCGTGTAGGCAAAAAGGTTCAGCACCTTGATTTCACGCTTTGACGATTTGATGAGGTCAATGCATTTTGCCCAGTTGACTGCTTGTTCTGGGAAAAGTCCAGTATGTTTGAATCCCATTGGTTTGATTTTGAATTTGAGATTGCGCCAAGAAACAACCCATTCGTCTTTCATTGGACGCAAGTTTTCCCAATATCCACCACCAGATGAGGAACGAATGTAGTGTGCGCAAAGTTTTGGATATTTTTTGAGTGTTGTGCGAGAGGGCCAAATCACTTGAGGGTCTGGACGAAGAAGATAGACATCTTTCCATCTTTCAAGTTTCTCGCCACCACCTGTTGCAAGACATGAGTAGTCTTGCCATTCTTTATTAACTTTCATATCTCCTCTCAAAAATCAATTTTTACAACAAGATTTTCGTCAGCAACAACAAGGTCTTGTTCAATCTTTGGATTTTGGATATCTTCAAACTTGTTTGCAAGAACTTCTTGCATAATTTTGTTCTTAAACTTTTCAACCACGCGATTTATTAGTTCACTTTTGCTTTCAACAAACAAGGTTATTCTTTGTTCAATTTTGAGATCGTTTTCTTTTCTGACAACTTGCATTGCACGAACCAATTCTCTTTGAACACCTTCAAGCATGAGGTTTTCGTCAATTGTGATATCAAGAACACAAGTGATGCCATTTTCACTCGCAATCACATAATCTTTCTTTGGCTTGCTCGAAAGAATGAATGTGTCTGCTGGAAGTGGCTCAAACCCTTCAACCTGAACATCGTCTCCCGCCTTAAACGCTTTAACAAGGTTGTTTTGTTCGTCTTGTGAAAGCGCGCTGAGTGTGTTTTTGAGTTGTTGGACTGCACCTTTGAGTCTTGCACCTGCCGTCTTGAAGTTGACGGTCAAAAACTCGTCATTAAATTTCGTGTTGTCTTCTTCAAATGTGATTTCTTTGATGTTGAGCTCATCTTTAATGAGATTTTCATATTCTTTTAGAGCCCCGACATTTGCATTGTGCATCAAAACATAAAGATGTTTGAGTGGTTGTTTGATTTTGATTTGATTTTCATTTCGAAGGCGTTGTGCAATCGCAATGACATTTCGAATTACGTTTGTGTCAGCAATTAATTTTTGATTATCAAACTTTTCGTTTGGCATTGGGAAGCGTTCAAGAAATATGCTTTCCTTGGCACGACTTTCAAGACTTCTTGTCATATTTTGCCAAATATATTCGCAAAGGAATGGAATGATTGGACTCATGACTTGACAAATGGTTTTTAGGGCAAAATACAAAGTGTAGTAAGCATTGAGTTTGTCTTCTTCGTCATCAGACTTCCAAAATCTTCTTCTGTTGACACGAATATACCAGTTTGAAAGTTCGTCAGAAAGTTCTTCAAAGTCCGCCGTCACTTGATAGAAACGTTGATGTTTGTAGTTTTCATAAGACTCACGAACAAAGTTATTCACTTTCGCAAGAAGCCAGCGGTCAGTGAGGTCAAGTTTTTCCATGTCTGGTGTGAAACCGTCAAGTTGAGGATTATCAAGTGTTGCATATGTGTTGAAGAACACATAGTTATTCCAGAATCCCAAAATTTTTCTTCTGATTTCGTCCGTTGCTTCAAACGAAAAGCGAACGTCACTTGTCATGTTGTTTGAAGCAAACATATATCTGACAATATCTGCTCCAATCTTTTCAAATGCTTCGTCAATCGGAATGTTGTTTGGACTGCTCTTTGAAAGTTTGTTTCCGTCACGGTCAAGAAGCATTGCTGTGCAAACAATCTTTTTGTATGGAGCACGACCAGTGAGCGCAACACTCATAACGAGAAGAGAATAGAACCAAAGTCTGATTTGCTCTTTTCCTTCAAGCACAACTTCAATTGGGAAATTCTTTTCGAAAAACTCTTTGTCTGAGAAATATTTCTTTGTTGAGAATGGTGTTATTCCTGCATCAAGCCAGCAATCGCCAACTTCTGGAATTCTCTCAACTTTTTCGCCGCAGTTTGGACAAGTGATTTTGATTTTATCAATATATGGTTTGTGAATGTGTGGGAGTGCTTTCACTTCTTCTTCGCTTGAAAGGCTTGCAAGTTCTTCAAGACTCCCAACAACAGTGAGTTTTCCACAGTGTGGACAATGATAAATTGGAAGTGGCACACCATAATATCTTTTTCTTGAAATTGACCAGTCTCCCATGTTGTTAAGCCAGTCAAGCATACGCTTTTTCATAAATTCAGGTTGAAATTCAACATCATCAATCGCATGAATGAGTGCGGGTCTGATTTCGTCCATTTTGATAACCCAGTTTTTGACAAGACGATATAAAACCGGATTTTTGCAACGCCAGCAATGAGGATAGCGGTGTTTATATTTATGAGTGTAGTAGAGTTTGTTGCGTGCTTTGAGTTCTTCAAACACAAGGTCGGCAACCTCGTTTGCATTCTTGCCAGAAAGAAAACCAAAGCCTTCATAGAAATTTCCCGCCTCATCAATCGGCATGATGTTTTTGAGCCCTATGCTTTGACCCAAATCAAAGTCTTCCGCCCCACAACCTGGTGCAATATGAACCATGCCTGAGCCTTCAACTGAATCCACTTGATCCCAAGCAACAATTTTATGTTCAAAATTTTGTTCCTTAAATTCTGGGAAGCATGTTTCATAACTCAAACCAACAAGTTCACTCCCCAAAACTTCTCCAACAACTTCAATCAAATCCCCTTTGAGAACTTTGAGCATGTCGGAGCATACAATCAAATTTCTTGTATCACTTTTCACTTTGCAAATTGAATATTTGAATTCTGGATTAACTGCAACTGCAACATTTGAAGAAAGTGTCCAAGGCGTTGTTGTCCAAACAACAACAGAGTTGTTTGTGCCAAGAACTGGGAGTTTGAAAAATACTGCTGTGTGCTCAATTTCCTTATATGCGTCAGCATCGCCCATTTCGTGTTCAGAAAGAGCTGTTCCGCAACGAATACACCATGGAGTTGGACGATATTTTTCGGTTATCCAACCTTTTTCATGGCAAACTTTGAGGAAATGCCAAATTGCAGTGATGTTCTCGTCAGAATTTGTGTAGTAAGAGTCGTCCCAATCCATCCACTGTCCAAGACGTTTTGATTGCTCTGTGATGATGGAAGAATATTTATCAACAACTTGCAAACATTTTTCAATAAAGTTCTCAACGCCATACTTCTCAATCTCTTTTTTGCTGTTGAGTCCAAGTTCTTTTTCAACCCTGAGTTCAACTGGAAGTCCGTGAGCATCAAAGCCGTTTTGATAGTGAGCACCACAACCATTCATGCCTGCAAATCGAAGCATGACATCTTTGAGCGAGCGATTCCAAGCATGATGCAAGCCCATGATATAGTTTGCCGTGATTGGACCGTCAAGAAAAGCATAATATTTGCCAGTGTTTTGGTTTTCTTGTTTTAGTTTGCCAAATATGCCATTCTCGTTCCAAAACTTCAAAATTTCTTTTTCGTTTTCGACCAAGTTTGGCATGCTGTTTTCTTTTTTCATTTTTCATCACCTCATAAAAAATCGTGGACATGGTGCCCACGAAATTGTAATGTTTCACACTCGCACCACCATGCGCTGGCTCGTGACGGCGGCCTGACCGAAATGGACTACTCTTTTCGCCCATTCAACTCCGAAAGTGATAACTTTGTGCTTCCCTCACAACTTCGCACCAACCAGTTGCTCTCTGAAGAGTTTCACAAAAAGTGTTGTCTTTCATCATCATTTTTAATACTTTTTTATTTTAGTCGCAAAAGCTCTCTTTGTCAACAAAAAAGCACATAACAATTTGTTTTGTGCTTTTGAGTTGAATGACTAATCATCTTCTTTTGGTTTGTCAAAAAATACATACATATTTATGAGTTGTCCAATGCATTGAACAAATTCATAAAACATTACAACGACATCATCGTTTTCTTGCAATTTGAGAACAAGTGCTTTTTGGTAGATTTTGACTCCATAGAGATCCAAGATTTCTGCAATTGAAGACTTCACATCTTCAGATTCAAGTTCATAAAAATCATCCATATAACGCAAAGTTCTTCGTTTGTCAGTCAAAATCCTGTTGCCGTTTTTGTCTTGCATCAAATATATTTCATAGGGTGTTTCATCCGAAAAGAAAAGTTTGGTTTGAATTTGATATTCATTTTCATTTATTCTTTTTGTTGTGATTGAGTTTTTGAGTTGCTCTGAAAGTTCTTTGAGTTCCATTTTTCGCCTCCATATTGTTTTTTTGCGAATTGTTTTGATTTTTTTGCTTCAAATCGTTTTAGCTCTTCATAGATCTCTCCAATGGTCAAGTCGTCTGAAAATGTTTTGTTGAGAGAGATAACATTGAGTTTTTTCATCCATGCACGAACAGCCGTCTCATAATTTGAATATTTTTGTTCTGTTCTGCGGTCATCGTGCCCCACCGAATCTTTTCCTGTGAACAAAACAGCATAACGAATGTCGTATGGATGTGAGTGAGGTTTGTTTTTGCTTGCTTCACGGGAAATGTATTTCATGACAACATTCCCGTCATCATCAAACACTTTTGTGTGCCCTTGCAAACTGAGACTATCATATCGGTTTATGTGAAAATAATCCGCCCCTTGAAGCAACGCAAAAAATCCAATATTGAAGTTTTCTTCTGAATACGCTCCATATGGATATTTGAGATGATTATAAAACTCAAACAGCATTGGTCCCTCGTCAAGAACTGCCATGCAAATATGTTGAGTTTTTTCATGGAGGTGATTTTCCCCTTTAATCAACGAATCAACAGATTTGATTATATATTTTGGTGCGGCAATAAATTTTTCAACAATTTGAGGATCCATTGGTATTGAAAAACGTTGTGGATGTTTTTCATTTTTAATAACTATATCTTCAAGTTTTTGATCTGGGTTAGTTGTGTATTCGCTATTGAAATCATATCCCAACTTTTGCCGAACTTTGTAAGCAACTTGTTTTTTAACCTTGTTGAAATGCTCCATTTCAAGCGAAAGTTGCTGGATTTGACGTTCTCGTTTGTTACGCGGCAAAGGCTGGCGTTTGACACCAACGAGATTATCTCGTCTTTGACTATATTTTTTTTGATTTTTATATCTATTATTATTTTTTGCCATAATTAAAATTATAATAACATATCCAAATGAATAAATCAACCCAAAATTCGACAACATTCATTGCACATATGTCCAAATTGTGATATATTAATTATATGAAATTCAGTGAAGAATGGTATGAAGTGCTAAAAGACAAAATCGGAGACGATTTCTTTTTTAACGCACAAAAATTTGTTGATGACGAAAGCAAGAAAGGGCTTGTTTTCCCTCCTCGCGAAGAAGTTTATTCCGCATACAATCTTGTTTCTCCAAAAGATGTAAAAGTTGTGATTTTGGGTCAAGACCCCTATCACGAGATTGGTCAAGCACACGGGCTGTGCTTTTCAGTCAAAAACAACACTCCCCCACCTTCTCTTGTCAACATTTATAAAGAGATTAAGGCAGACATTGGTTTTGTTTCCAGCCAAAATGGAGACCTTACGCAATGGGCAAAGCAAGGTGTCTTTTTGCTAAATGCTGTGCTGACGGTAAAAAATCATCAGGCAAATTCACACAAAGGCAAGATTTGGGAAAAACTAACAAGTGCAACGATCGACTATTTGGGTCATTCCGACGAACCAAAAGTTTTTATGCTTTGGGGAAGAGATGCAAGAGCGATGAAGCCTTATATTGACCAGACAAAGCATTTGGTTTTGGAATGTGCTCACCCAAGTCCACTTTCAGCATATAATGGATTTTTTGGTTGCAAGCACTTTTCGCGAACAAATGAGTTCTTGAAAAATCATGGAAAAAAGGAGATTATATGGTAAAAAATATGTTATTGGTTGACACCGCAACAACACTAATCATTTGTGGAGTTGTTGCAGTGTTTGTAATAATAATCATGCTTTTGGTTCTAAAACGAAAGAAAAAAGAAGCGTTTGTTGAAAAATCAACAAAAATTAATGGCGAATTCATTCACCTTGAACTCAAACCCAAATATATGGTTAGAAAACAACTCAAATTTTACTACCTTTTGCACAAAATTCTACCAAAAGAATACATTGCTTTCCCAAATGTCGGGGTTGACAATTTGTGCGCGCCACTTGGCAACCGAGTTGAATACAACAAAATTCTTTCAAAATATGTTGATTTTGTCATTTTTGAAGAAGCCACAATGAAACCATTGCTTGTTATTGATGTTTATGATATGTCATATGGCGATGAAGCGATTTCAGAATTTGAGCCAGATGTCATCAAAGCACTTGAAGCAATCAAACTTCCCCTCGTTCAGTTTATGATAAAAGACGAATATAACGAAGCGGACATCAAGAAAAAAATTATGGATGTTCTTGAACCGCAAAAGCCAGAAGACACAAAAGAAAACAAGTGAGCCACCTGCCCACTTGTTTTTTTGCTTTCTAATTTTGATAGTCGCCAAAAATATTACTGAGTTCAATCAAGTCGCCTGTGGCGATGATGTTGATTGGCAATTCTTTTACGCTGCCAGTTTTTGTTATTATGATGATTTGAAGCTTGTGATTTCGATAGAACATTTGCAAAACTTCTTCAACTGTGATTGACGCTTTTGCCACTTCAAAATACGAATATACTGGATGATTTTCTGCCATTATGGCCTCAATTGGAGTTGATTTGATTGCTTGTGTCACATCTTTGTTTGCTGTCAAGAAACCGCCAATCCCCTCAACGATATAGCGGCCAGATGCAACTCCAATGAGTTCATCGTTTTTGTAAATTGGAATATTTGAATATTTCGTTTTGGTCATAAGACTGATGACATCGGCAATATTTGTTTCGGCGGTTGCACAAACAACCTTTCTTGGCTCAACAACTTCCAAAACTTTTGGAGGAGTCGAAATCAACTTTGCAATGTTTTCAATGTCGAGAACCACATCGCCATGTGGTTCTGCGATAATAAATTCATCATTGCTTTTGTGAATGATGGCGTTTCTCAATCTTCCATAGTCAACAAGTTTGTCTTCATATTTTCTAACCAGGTAGTTCACCGGCACGCTTCTGCGGACAATATCTGAAAAACTCATACTGCGTTTATAATTATATAAATATCTCAAAGTTTGATCAATTGTGTTGTATGCTTGGATAAATCTCTGTGCGTTTGTCTTTTCCAAATCTGCCTCCAAGAAAGTAGTTTCATATTTTATATTATCAAATTATTTTATTTTTTGATATCAATTCGACCATATTTTTGAAGAAATCTCAAAATTATGTTGAATTTTTTTTTAATGTTCTATATACTATTATTGTCGTGCTAGGTGGGGAGTTAGCGGTGCCCTGAATCTGCAATCCGCTGTAGCAGAGCTGAATGATTGTGTGCGGCGTAGATTTTTGTTTGATGAGTATGGAGTTTTGATGTTGAAATCAAGGTCCCATGCAACGTTTTACCGTGAACCATGTCAGAGCCTGACGGCAGCATCATTAAGCGGACCAAAGCGTGTGCCATGGGGAAACTTTGGTGGAGTCAACACCTCATGCGGCTGAATGGGAGTTTGCGACAAGCCAATATGCACGGCGCGAATATTCCATGGGTTTCCCATGTAAAAAGGCTGTATCTTTGATACGGCCTCTTTTGTTTTTTATGCGAATGTTCCTGCAATCGCACCATCTGAACACGCGGTGACAATTTGTTTGAGCGAACCACTGCGAACATCTCCCACTGCATAAACGCCCGCAATATTTGTCTGCATTCTTTCATCAACTTCAACAAAACCTTTTGAATCGAGGGTTAACCCTTCAAACGCACTCAAATCTGGACTTTTTCCAAGTTCAACAAAAAGTGCGTCAACATCAATTTTTTGTTCATTTTCTTCTTTGAGATTTCTGACAACAACACCTTCAAGTTTGTGTTCGCCAAAAAGATTTGTGATTTTTGAATGCAAAATTTCTTTAATTTTCTCATTTGAAAAAGAAGTTTTTTCTGCCGTTGTCACAAAATATATTTTTGATGCCAAATTGCAAAGATACAAAACATCATTTTTTGCAGTTTCATATGTTCCAACAACCGCAACATTTTTTCCTTCAAAAAATTTTCCGTCACATGTCGCACAATAACTGAGTCCGCTCCCAAGATATTGCTTTTCGTTTTGGACATTAAGCGGTTTTGAGCGAGCACCAGTCGCAATCACAATGCTTTTTGCAAAATATTCGTTTTTGTGTGTGCGGACAATTTTTTCTTCTCCCAAAAGTGCACACGACACAACTTCTTCATTTCTTATTTCAATGCCCAAACTTTCAACTTGTTTGCACATATTGAGTGCGAGTTCATAACCTGATATATTTTCATATGACGGAAAGTTTGCGATTTTGTCAATCGCATTCATTTGTCCGCCGGCAAACATTTTCTCCAAAATCAAAACGCTTTTTCCAGCGCGTTTGGCATATATGCCAGCACTCATTCCCCCTGCTCCCGCACCAATAATCACAACATCATATTTCATAAAATTTGTTATCCTTTTTAATTATCGGAAATTTAACTCGATTAAATTTTTATTTCATCTAATTTATTATATCCAACCCACTTGTTTTTGACAACAAAAAAAGAAAGCAAATAAATGCTTTCTTTCGTTTTGTTATCTCTTTGAGAATTGGCTTGCTTTTCTTGCTTTTTTCAAACCATATTTCTTTCTTTCTTTCATTCTTGGGTCACGAGTGAGCATTCCAGCTGCTTTGAGTTCAGCACGAAGGTTTGGTTCTGCTTCGTTGAGTGCTCTTGCAATGCCGTGGCAAATTGCACCAGCTTGACCACTGAGTCCACCACCATAAACATTAACAAAAATATCGTATTTTTCTCTTGTGTTTGTGAGTGTGAGAGGTTGAAGTGCAACAAGTTTGAGTGTTTCAAGTTTGAAATATTCGTCATATGGAAGTTTGTTAACTGTGATTTGACCTTTTCCGTTTGGAAGCAGTCTAACACGTGCAACAGATTCTTTTCTTCTTCCTGTTCCCAAAAATTGAACTTTTTTTGCTTTTGGAGTTGCCATTAGTTTCTTCCTCCTTTAAGAGTGATTGCGATTGGTTTTTGTGCTTCGTGGTTGTGTTCTGGTCCTTTGTAAACTCTGAGTTTTGTGAACATCTTGCGTCCCAAAGAATTTTTTGGAAGCATTCCTTTGACAGCAATTTCAACTGCTTTGTCAGATTTTTCTTCAATCATTTTTTTGTATTGAGTTTCTTTTCTTCCACCAATATATCCTGAATATGTGACGTGTTGTTTTTGGATAAGTTTTTTTCCTGTTAGAACAACTTTGTCAGAATTGATAACGATAACATGGTCACCTGTGTCAACATGTGGTGTATAGGTTGGTTTGTTTTTTCCGCGGAGGATTGCTGCAACTTGACTTGCAAGACGTCCAAGAGGCATTCCTGTTGCGTCAACAACATACCATTTTCTCTCAACATTTTCTGGATTTGCCATAAATGTTTTCATAATTTTTCTCCTTAAAATTTTCTTGAAATAATCGATTTTTGTGAGGGGCTAAGTCACAAAAAAAACGCCCTGTTTCAGACTTTTATATCTTACAACATGGCGCCGAGTATGTCAAGAGATATTACAAAATATTTTTTTGTTTTTGAAAAGCACTGATTGTTTTATTTCTTGATTGAAATCTTTTCTAAATTTTTGTAATATTTATTCACGGTTTTGCATAATTATTCATATCTTACACTCTTGAGATAGAGGCCTTGTGCTTGAGCGGTTCTGCCAGCATACTTTCTATCGCCAGTCTCAAGCGCTTTCACAACATTTGTGATGCTGAGTCTTTTTTGTCCAATTTCAATGAGAGTGCCGACGATAATTCTGACCATGTTATACAAAAATCCATTTCCCGTTATTTCAAAAGTGAAATCATTTTGATTTTTTTTGATATTAATCTCATATATTGTTCTTGTCGTGTCTTTTATTGAACTTCCAGTTGACATAAATGCAGAAAAGTTGTGTTCTCCCAAAAGAAGATTTGCCGCCTCTTGCATTGTTTTTAAGTCTGGTTCAGGGAAAACACGCATTTTTCGATATCTATCAAGCGGGCTGGAAAAATGAGCACAATATGCCCGATATAAATACGTCTTGTTTTTGACACTTTTCCTTGCATGAAAATCATTTGGCACAATTTTGGCAAATAAAATTTTCACATCTTCTGGCAGTTTTTCATTTATGGCATATGGCAATTTTTCAACTTTGAAATTATTTTTTTGAGGTGCGTCAAAATGCGCAGTTTGCCCCAACGCATGAACACCCGCGTCCGTTCTCCCGCTTCCATGAATTGTGATTGTTTCGCCATAAAAAGATGAGAGCGCCTCTTCAATCACACCTTGGACACTCCTCTTGCCATGTTGACTTTGCCATCCACAAAAAGAAGTGCCATCATACTCAATTGTTATCAAAATTCTTTGTTTTTCTTGCTCTTTTTTCACATAATAATTATGTTTTTTTATCATGCTTTTGTCAAAGAAAATGTCCACGTTGTTTGACTTAAATAAGACATATTTTTATACTTAAAATAGGATATGGAGGGAAATTATGAGAAAAGTCTGTTATGATGCAAATACTGCTGCAGCTCACATCGCCTACTCCATGAGTGAGGTTTCTGCGATTTATCCAATCACACCTTCTTCACCAATGGCTGAAAGTTGTGACGAATGGCAAGCACAAGGCAAACTCAACATATTTGACAAACAAATGAAAATTGTTGAAATGCAATCCGAGGCAGGTGCAGCGGGTGCAGTGCATGGAAGTTTGGTCGCAGGTGCGCTGTCCACGACTTTCACCGCAAGTCAAGGGCTTCTCCTCATGATTCCAAATATGTATAAAATTGCTGGCGAACTCTTGCCTGCCGTTTTTCATGTCGCGGCACGAGCACTATCCACTCACGCGTTATCAATTTTCGGAGACCACTCCGACGTTATGGCGACAAGGCAAACTGGTTTTAATATGATTTGCTCATCTTCAGTTCAAGAAAGCATGGATTTGGCACTTGTTAGCCACCTGTCTTCCTTGTATTCAAGCATTCCAGTTGTTCACTTTTTTGACGGATTCAGAACATCTCACGAAATTCAAAAAATTGATGAAATCACACTTGATGAAATAAAAAGCGTTGTGCCTTGGGACAAAATCCAAGAATTCAAATCACGTGCTCTTGACCCAAATCACCCAAAACAAATGGGAACAGCACAAAACCCCGACATTTATTTCCAAAATCGCGAGGCTTGCAACATTTATTATGAAAAAGCATATGAGCATATTTTGCACGCTTTTTCAGATGTTGAAAAAATCACGGGACGTCACTACTCCCCTTATGAATTCTATGGCGACAAAGACGCAGAGAATGTTGTTGTTGTGATGGGAAGTGCGGGCGAAACGCTCAAAGACTATGTTGATTATGCAAACTCAAAAGGCGAAAAACTTGGTGTTGTTCAAGTTCGAGTGTATCGTCCATTTGTTGCATCTGCTTTTTCAAACAGCATTCCAAACTCAGCAAAAAGAATTTGTGTGTTGGATCGCACAAAAGAAAGCGGAAGCCTCTATGAACCTCTCGCTCTTGATGTAATCTCCGCAATGGGTGAACAAAACCGCAATATCAAAGTTGTTGCGGGAAGATATGGAATTGGCGGAAAAGAATTTTGTTACAAACACGCAAAAGCAGTTTTTGACAATTTGTCTTGCGACAAACCAAAAAATCATTTCACAGTCGGAATTAATGACGATGTGACAAACTCCTCTCTAACCATTGACGAAAGTTTTGACATATCTTCAAACTGCTACGAAATGAGATTTTATGGACTGGGTTCAGACGGCACAGTTTCAGCAAACAAAAACAGCATAAAAATTATTGGCGAAAACACAAACAAGTTTGTTCAAGGATACTTTGAATATGACTCAAAAAAATCTGGCAGCGTGACAATCTCTCACCTTCGTGTGAGCGACACACCAATAAGGCAGCCTTTCAACACAACTTCGTGTGATTTTGTTGCGTGCCACAACTATTCATTCATTGGAAAGTTTGATATGCTCAAAGGCTTGAAACAAAATGCAACAGTTCTTCTCAATACAGTTCTTGACGAACAAGGCTTGTCAGAAAATTTGCCAAGAGATTTTGTTGAAAAATTGAAACAAACTCATTCACGCTTATTTGTTGTTGATGCAACAAAGATTGCAGACGAGAACAAACTTAGAGGCAAAATCAACATTATTATGCAAACTGCATTTTTCAAAATTTCAAACATTATTCCGTTTGACGAGGCTTGCGAGAAAATAAAAGACGCAACAAGGAAAACCTATGGAAAAAAAGGCGAAGAAGTTGTGAACGCGAACCTCGCCGCTGTCGACCAAACAACTGCTCTTCTCAAAGAAATTAATGTTGAAAACCTCAAAGGAAAAGAAATCGTTGAAAACGCAAATCAAGACAAATATTATAATGATTTCATCAGACCAATCATTCTAAAAAATGGCGATGACATTTCTGTGTCAAAATTTTCGCCAGATGGAAGCGTTCCAACTGACACCTCAAAATTCGAAAAACGCGGTGTTGCAGAAAATGTTCCCTGCTGGATAAAAGAAAACTGCATTCAATGCGGAAGATGTGTTATGAGTTGTCCGCATGCTTGCCTCAATGCAAAAATATTTAATGATGCGGACGCAAACATTGAAAGCGCTCCAGCATTTGGTGTGAAAGGGGCAAATTACCGTTTGCAATTAAGTCCGCTTGACTGCACAGGCTGCGGAGTGTGCTCGGCTGTTTGTCCTGCAAAAAACAAAGCACTTGTCATGACCCCAATCAACGAAATTTTGGAAAAAGAAAAGAAAAATCTTGAAATTTTTGAACAAATTCAGCAAATTGACACAATTTTCAATAAATATTCAACAAAAGGGCTTCAATTCCACAAAGGTTATTTTGAGTTCTCTGGTGCATGTGCTGGCTGTGGCGAAACGCCTTACATTCGCCTCGCGACTGCTTTGTTTGGCGACAAAATGGTAATTGCAAATGCAACAGGCTGTTCAAGCATTTATGGTGGCAGTGCTCCAACCTGCCCATTCTCAAAGGACAAGAATGGGAAAGGTCCCGCTTGGGCAAGCAGTTTATTTGAAGACAACGCAGAATTTGGTCTTGGCATGGCACTCGCCGAAAGTTCGGATAAGTCAATTTGGATTATTGGAGGAGATGGCTGGGCATATGACATTGGTTATGGCGGACTCGACCACGTTCTCAACAGTGGTGTAAATGTCAATATTTTGGTGCTTGACACCGAAGTGTATTCCAACACCGGCGGACAATCTTCAAAAGCGACTCCTCGTGGTGCAACCGCAAAATTTGCTTCCGCTGGCAAAAAAATGGCAAAAAAGAATCTCGCTCTGATTGCCATGGCAAATGCAAACTGTTATGTCTCACAAGTTTCGCTTGGTGCGGACATGGAACAAACAATCAAGGCTTTCAAAGAAGCGCAAGCTTTTGACGGTCCAAGCATAATAATTGCCTACGCACCCTGCATTTCACATGGAATAAACATGTCAAATTCATCACTCGAAATGAAAAACGCAGTTGCAAGTGGTTATTGGACCACTTTCCGATACAACCCAACATTGCCACAGCCACTTGTTATTGACAGTCCACAACCAACACTAGACTTCAAAGATTTCTTGCTTTCACAAAACCGTTTCCGCGCTCTATCAAAAACAAACCCTGACGAGTTTGACAAACTTTTGCAAGAATGTGAAAGCGATGCAAAAATTAGGCGAAAAAATATTGAAAAATTTTTGAAAACTGATGAATAATATTTTTGAAGCAACACACAATAACAATGCAAAGAAAATATATTGAAAGTTTTTTCAATCTCAAATTTCTTTGCTAGTGCAAAAAGATGAGACATAAATTCTCATCTTTTTTGCTATTTATTTCAATGTTTCAAGCTTTCTTCAACTTTTTTTGTTATATCTTTGACATTAAAGCCATATTTTTCATAAACAACTTTGCCATTGCCACTTTTTCCGTATTTTTTTACACCAATAAACAAATCGTCTGGATTGAGATATTTATACCAAATCTTGTCATCAGAACATTCAATCGCAACACGTAATTTTGCAGTTGGTGCAACAACTGATTTTTTGTAGGCGGAAGTTTGTTTTTCAAATTGTTCCAAACAAGGAAAACTTGAAACCGAAACTTTGTATCCCCTGTCATTAAGTTCTTTTTTGACGTCAAGCGCCAAAGAAAGTTCACTGCCACTGGCAAAAAGAGCAACATCGATTTTTGCACCATCACTTTCAAGCAAATACCCGCCTCGCTTTGCAAATGTAAAGCTCGTCGACTCAATCTGTGGCAAACTTTGGCGCGAAAGGACAAAGCAATTTGGACAATTCGTGGAATAAGCAAGGTCGAAGCAAGCCAAAAGTTCTGTTGTTGTTGCGGGACGATAAACAAAATTATCCAAAACCGCTCGAAGTTGTGCAATTTGTTCAACTGGTTGATGTGTCGGGCCATCTTCGCCAACAAAAAGAGAATCGTGTGTAAAGAAGAAATTAACCGGAAGACGCATCATTGCCGCCATTCGAATTGCCGGCAACATATAATTTGAGAAAGTCAAAAAAGTCGAACAAAATGGCAACAAACTTGAATATAGTGCAATTCCGTTGCAAATTGAGCCCATTGCGTGTTCTCTTACTCCAAAGTGTATATTCCTTCCATCTTCACAAATGTTTGACATTGCTTGATAGTTTTTTAGATAGCATTTGACAGAGCTTCCAAGGTCTGCTGTTCCACCAATCACTCCCAACATTTTGTTTGCAGTTTCATTCAAAATCAAACTGTTTGCGTCGCGTCCAGAAATTTCTGAAATGTCTTTGAAAAGTGATTTCTCCAATTTTGAATAATCCATTTTTCTTGCCAACACAAATTGTTGATACACTTTGAAAAGTTCAGGATAGGTTTTTTCAAACAAGAAAAAGTTTTCTTGCCATCTGTCATATTTTTGAGAGTTTTTGTTGATTTGCTCACGACAAAAAGAATAAACATCTTCTGGAATTTCAAAGTCTTGAACATCAACACCCAAAACTTCTTTTAGTGCATCAAGTTCTTCATGAGTGAGTGCCTTGCCATGAATTGCTTCGGAATCTTCATATTCTGTGCCAAACCCAATATGTGTTTTGCAAATTATGAGTGTTGGTTTGTCTTTGCTTTGTTTTGCTTTCGCAATCGCCGCACTAATCTTTTTGTGATTGTTCCCATCGCGAACAACAATAACATTCCAATTCATTGCCAAAAATTTTTGTTTTGTGTCATCATGTGAAGTCAGCGAGGTCTTTCCGTCAATGGTTATGTCGTTTTGGTCATAAAGAAGAATCAGTTTGTTAAGTCCCAGTGCGCCGGCAAGACTTGCCGCTTCTTGTGCAACACCTTCCATCAAACAACCGTCCCCACAAAGACAATAAGTGTAGTTGTCAAACAGTGACATGTTGATTGTATTAAACTTTTTGCCTTGATAGCGCTGCGCAATCGCAAGCCCAACAGCATTGGCAACACCTTGCCCAAGCGGACCAGTCGACACTTCAACACCGGGTGTCACGAACACTTCGGGATGCCCTGGCGTTTTACTTCCGTATTTTCTGAGGTTCTTGAGATCAGAAGTTGAAACATCATAACCAAACATATGCAAAATCGAATAATACAATGGCGCAATGTGTCCATTTGACAAAACAAATCTGTCGCGATTTTCAAAATTTGGTCTTGTTGGAACAAACATCATATGGTCACGAAAAAGCGTGAACATGATTGGTGCTGCTGAAAGACAACTTCCAGTATGTCCCGAATTTGCGTTTGTTATTGCTGCTGCAGACAATAAACGCGCTGCATTGATTGATTTTTGATATATATTCATTTTCCCCTCACATATACAAATTTTTTAAATATTCTTTAACCTTTTTTGAATAAGATAAAGCAGAAACTCTGTCACTTTCAACTGTGAAATCACATAAACTCTCAAGCGTTTTATTGCGGTCAGCAAAGTCAATGATATCAATTGCCGATGACCAAGTTTCATAATCATTGTGCTGCTTGACAATTTTATCAAGTTTTTGTTCTGAAACTTTTAGATAAATGATATGGCATGAACTTGAAAAATATTTTTCCGCGTAGTTTGAAAAGTAGTTATAATCAAAACAAAAAATTGTGTTTTCAAAGGAAGATATGCGTCTGAGAACTTTGTTTTCTTGGTCTTGATAATAATCCAAGCCACAGACTGTTATCATTTCATCTGCGTTTACAAGTTCATAAGAAACCATTTCAGCCACATTTGCATAATGCATATTTAATTCTTTGGAAAGCCTCAAGCAAACGCCGTCATTCAATTCTTTCAAAAAACCAACAATTAATATATTACTTTTCATTTTCACCTTAAGTTAGTGTATCATTAAACATAATTTTTTCCAAACATTTGACGATTTAACACAAAAGGTATTTTTATATTAAATTGCCTTAATTTATGATTTTTTTCGTTTTCTTTTGCTTTTTGAAAGTTTTTTTGGTGTAAAAATAATGACAAATGACGCAACAACAATTCCGGGTGCAACATATTCCCACTTGATGTATGTTGTGGTGTAGGTCGAATTATCAGTTGCGAATGCAATAATTCCATTTGCCGAAATAGAAAGAATTACATTGCCATTTTTATCGGTGCGATAAAGACAATTATCTTTTACACCTGCCACTTTTAATCTTTCAAGTGTTTCATTTGTCGGGTGCCCATACCTGTTGTCTTTTCCACACGAAATGACTGCATATTCTGGTTTTGCCCTATCGAGAAAAGCCTTGCAAGAACTTGTGCGTGAGCCATGGTGCGCGACCTTGAGAATGTCAACATCAAAATCAATTTCTGGGCATTTCTTCAAAACATCTTTTTCCAAATCTTGTCCAGCATCACCCGTAAACATAACTTTTCTTCCAGCAAAATTCATAATCATGATTGGCGACTGATTGTTTGGATTGGCAGTTGTTATTGCATTATCAAATGGAGAATAAAAATTAATTACAACATCTCCCTCAACAATATTTTTTCCTGCTTCATTTATTTCATAATTTGAATTTGGCTCATCTTTCATTGCATTAATAAAATTCTTAAAAGATTCTGGTTTGGTTTCATCAGCATTTGGGTAAAAGGTGTTGTTGACTTGATATTTGCTATAAACCGCGGCAGCTCCGCCAACATGGTCATCATGTGCGTGAGTAATCAAAACATAATCAAACACCTTTTCGCGACCAACAAAAAATTTATTTTCAAGATAACCCAAAAACTTCTGATTGCTGCCAGAGTCTTTATCGCCAGAATCAATAAGCATTGTTTTGTTGTTTGGAAACTTTATTGCGATTGCATCAGCTTGATCCACGTCAATAAAATGAACAACCAATCCACTTTCGTCAATATTGTTAGTCGCCTGTTCGCCAGCATATTTGAAATTGATAAAATTTTCGATTGGCGTTTTAAACAAAAAGGATAAACCAACAATTAAGCATATGGACAAAAAGACAATGACTTTGATTGTCACCATCTTTTTCTTGTTCGTGCTATCTTTTGTTTTATTTACTTTTGACATCAAACCACCAAAACACCTTTGTCATGTCTTTTTTCTTTTATGTTTTTCTTTCCAAAAAGTTCAAGGATTTCGTCCATTTTGTCGATGGTTGCCCGATACCCCTCTTCAATCATTTCTTCATAACCGTCAATTTTTGTAAACTTGTATTTTCCAGTCTTGATTTGAATCATGACATCTGAGTTTTCATAACCTTTTCGCGTGTTATTTTTAAGCAGAATTCCAAGCGAACAAGTCAAAACATCAACAACTTTTGCACTTTTTGCTCCTTGTCCACGAGTTGGATTAACATCAATTCCAACAACATAGTCACAACCAAAGTGTTTTGGAATTGTTGCAGGAATTGTGTTGTGAAGTCCTCCGTCAGCAAGCAACATATCTTTGTATTCAACTGGCCCATAAAAGCCTGGCAACGCACAACTTGCTGCAACCGCTTTTGCGATGCTTCCTTTTGAAATTGTCACTTCTTTTGTTGTATAGAGGTCAACTGCACATGAGGCATATGGAATTGGCAAGTCTTCAATGTTTTCATAGGGAATGTTATTTTGAACTATTTTTTCCAAAGCATCTGTTTTTGATGGAATAAAAAACACCTTATTGGGCTTGAAATCACTCACTTTGAGAGTTTTCCCGAGTTCATACATTTGTTGGAATCTAAGACCCGCTGCATAGAAAGCTCCAATAAGACTGCCAGCACTTGTTCCGCTGACAAAATCAAATTTTATTCCGTATTCTTCAAACGCTTTGATTGCTCCAAGATGTGCAAAAGCTTTTGTTCCACCGCCTCCAAAAGCAACGCCGATTTTAACAGATTTATTTATTTTTCTTTTTTTGAATGTATTTTGAAATAGTTTTGTAAGTTTCATCACAACTGCTCCTGTTGATTATCATAGCAAAAAAAATAAAAAAATACAAATAAAGCCACCTCGTTTTGGGTGGCTTTAAATTAAAATGATTAGTTGTTTTCGCTGCCTTCGTTGTTTTCAGGTTTTGCTTCTTCTGTTGTTTCTTCAACTGGGATTTCATTTGTTTCAACTGTTGTTTCAACTGTTTGGAAAGTTTTGAGGAATTCTTCCATGTTTGCAATATCGGATTTGATATTTGTGTTTTCTTGAAGGAGAATGTTGTAGTTCTTTTCAAGGAGAGGAATTCTTTCTTCATTTGATTTGATAACTTCTTCACAGTGTTGAACTGAAAGTCTGAGTCCGTCAAGAAGATCAAGTTCTTCAGCAAGTTTTTGTGCTTTTTCTTGGTCGATATCAACAACGTTGTTAACTCCATAAAGAACAACTTTTTGTTTTGCAACGATTGCTTCTTTGCGTCTGAGTTTTCTCTTGTCGTTATCAAGTGTTTTCATGATTTTCTTGAGTGGCAAATATTCTTTCTTTGCTTGTTTGAATTCTTTCTCATTTGCTTTGAGACGAGCTTTGAGTTCATCAAGTTTTGCAAGACATTCTTCTTCTGTCATGTTGTTGACAACAGTTTTAACTTCAACTTCAGCAGGTTTTGCAGCTTTTGCTTCTTCAAGTTCTGCTTTAAGTTTTTCGATTTCAGCCATGAGAGCAAGTGTTGCTTCATCTGGTTGAGTTTCTTCTTCAACTGGTTCTTCTTCAACCTCTTCAACTTCTTCAGTTGCTGGCTCTTCAGTTTCAGCTGGAGTTTCTTCAGTTTTTGGCTCTTCTGCTGGGGCTTCTTCAACAGTCTCAGTTTCTTCTGTATTTTCTTCAACTGGAGTTTCTTCTTCGTCAAAGTTAAAGTTTGCCAAATCTTCATCATCGTCATCTTCAACAAAGATGCTATCGAGATCAAATTCTTCTTCAGGATTTTTCTCTTCTTCTGCTGGGGCTTCTTCAACATGTTGAGCTTCTTGACGAGCAAGTGCTTGAGCAAGTTGCTCTTGCTTGAATCTCTCTTCTTCCGCTTTGAGTTCAGCCATTGCATCATCTCTTGAGAATGCTTCTGCTCCTTCAAGCATTTGTTGCTCTTTCAAAGCTTCTGCATCATCGAAATTATTGAGATTGTCAAAATCGTTGAGAGTGATTTTGTCTTCTTCTTCGACGTCATTCACTGCAACTGGTTCTTCAGTTTTTGCTGGAAGAACAACGGGTTCAGCCGCTTTTTCAGGCTCTGCCTCTTTAACAACAGGTTTGTCATCTTCTTGTTGTTGTTTTTTTCTTCTTTTGAAGATGCTTCCATAACTTGGATCAAGGACTGAAAGAAGAAGGTCGCCCAAGAAGAACACCAAAAATCCTCCAGTCAAAATGATTCCAATCAAAGCAAGAACATCTAATAATGATTCAACTAAATTCATTTTTATCTCCTATTTGTAAGTTTGAATATATAATATCACAATAGTTTTCAACAATCAACCCCCAATTTTTAAATTTTTGAGGATTTTTTTAAAAAAATTTTGTAAATCATTATATTTTACGCAAAATTGAGCAAATTTTCACTATAATAATGAAAATTCTACTAAATGATGTCGACTTTCATGAATGTCTTTTTTCCCTTTTGCAAAACCAACGAGTCGTTGTCAAAATCTGACAAATTTACAACCTTTGTCAAGTCTGAAATCTTTTCACGATTAAGGCTAACACCACCTTGAGTCATAAGTCTTCTTGCTTCTGATTTTGATGCAACAAGTCCCGCTTCAAACAATAAATCGATAAGAAGCATGCCATTTTCAAACTGACTTTTGTTGAGACGTGTTGTTGGCATGTTTTCGGAAACTCCACCATTTGCAAAAACTTCAAGGCTTGCTGCCTGAACTTTGTCGGCTTCTTCTTTGCCGTGAACAAGTTTTGTCACTTCATATGCCATGATTTTCTTTGCTTCAATAATATTTTCTTTGCAAATTTTTTTGATGTAATCCATATCAAAATCACTGAAAAATGCAAGCAATCTTTCAACGTCTTCGTCATATGAATTCATGAACATTTGATAAAAATCATAAACTGTGGTCTTTTCTCTTGAAATCCAGAGCGTTCCACTTGCGGTTTTGCCCATTTTTTCACCGTCTGCTTTGACGAGAAGCGGACAAGTAAGCGCTTCGATTGGGTCTTTTTCAACACCTGCTGCAAAGTTAAGTTTTCGATAGAGGTCTGCACCTGCAACCATATTTGCCCATTGGTCACTTCCTCCAATCTCAAGTGTGCAACCATATTTTTCATTCAAGAAAACAAAGTCATATGCCTGCATGAGCATGTATCCAAGTTCCAAGAAAGTAAGTCCGCCATTTTCGAGTCTTTTATTATATATTTGAGTTGCAAGCATTTTGTTAACATTAAAATGAACACCAATTCTTCTCATAAAATCAATGTATGATTCATCTTTAAACCAATCATTGTTATCCAAAATGATTGCAGGGTTCTCTCCATCTGTCTTAACAAATTTTTTAACAAGATTTTTAACCTCTTCTTTGTTGTGGACAACTTGCTCGTCTGTAAGCATTTTTCTCATGTCACTTTTGCCAGTTGGATCACCAATAAGCGCTGTCGCACCTCCAACCAAAATTATCGCATGATGGCCTAGTTGTTGAAGACGCCTAACCATTGTAAGCGCAAAAAAATGTCCAATATGCAAACTGTCTGCAGTTGGATCAATTCCAAGATAAAATGTGATTTTTTCTCCATTCAACATACTTTTGATTCTTTCAAGGTCTGTTGCTTGATAAATGTATCCACGCTCCGCAATTTTTTCAAAATCACCCATATCCTTTTCTCCTTTTTTAGTATGCTTTTTGTATAACACATAGCCTCTCCATTGTCAAACAAAAGAGCAAAAAGATAAAAAAATCCGCGATAAGTCTGCGGATTTATGGCATGAGATTGAGTTCATTAAAAAACAACTGTTTGAATTCATTTTTGTCAATATGAGTTGCAACTTCCATGTTGTGTGGCAATTCGTCTGAAAAATCCAAAACGCCAACTTCGCTTGACACCATTTTGAGTTTGACGTTCATTTTTTTGAACTCCATGAGTTCTGGGTTTGAAATGCAAACAACACAGCACGAATCATGCATGGCTGCTCCCACTTTAACATGGCGGTCGTGATAGGAACGGAATATCACTTCAAACATTTCGCCAGTTTTGTTCAAAAGTCGCATTGTCTCAATTTCTTGTGGCGTGAGATATGCAATATGACCAAGGTCTGATGGGCAAATTCTGATTTTCACTCCGCTTTCCAACACAATTTCCGCCGCTTCTGGGTCTTGCGAAACATTAAAACTTGGATATGGGTTATTTTTGTCATCATCCAAAAGTCCTCCACTGATTGCAATGAGTTCAATTTTGGATTTAACTTCTGGATACTTCGTGAGAAGAGATGCAACATTTGTGAGCGGTCCCAAACAAATGATTGTGATTTTTTCATTGCTCGACAAAAGGGCTTCTCTCATTTCCGTCACAGCATCAACCAAACTTGTGTTGATGGCAAGTGGAGCAAACTTGTATTCCCCCAATCCCGTTCTTCCATGGTATGACATATTTTCTTCTCTATCGCGAATAAGCGGTTTCCTCGCCCCTTCCGCCACCAATATTTCAGATTTATCAATCGCTTGCAAAATATTTAGAGTGTTGACCGCAACACGCCCCACAGAACAATTTCCTGCCACGCACGAAATCAATCGCACATCAAGTCGAGAATTATATGTTGCAAGTGCAATCGCAACAGCATCATCAATGCCCGTATCAACATCAAGAATCACTGGAATTTTTTTCATTTGCCTGCCCTTTTCAAAAAAGATTGTTTATTATAACACAAAAACAAACCTCTCGCAAATTTTTGCGAGAATTAATCACATATCAATCCAAAATGACTTATTATTATCGTTTTAATTTTAATTGTTATATCTTATTAATTTAAATTTGTATTAACAAGATATCTTGCCAAGGGTCGACACTTTGGAGTCGACTGCTCGATATGACATTGAGTAACGATTGACTCGTAATCATATTATTAGACCATTCAAAAAAGAACAACAAAAAAACACTCCGAAGAGTGCTTTTTGTTGTTGTTAAATGATTTCACTTGATGTTTGAGGTTTTGTTTCAACTGGATAAACTGAACGATACTCTTTGATTCCTGTTCCTGCTGGAATAAGTTTTCCAATAATAACATTTTCTTTGAGTCCGAGAAGTTTGTCTGTCTTGCCTTTGATTGATGCATCTGTGAGAACTTTTGAAGTTTCTTGGAAAGATGCAGCTGAAAGGAATGAATCGGTTGAAAGAGCAGCTTTTGTGATTCCCATGAGGATTCTCTTTGCTGTTGCTGGAATTCCACCTTCCATAAGTGCTTTTTCGTTTTCTTCTTCATAACGAGCGATGTCAACGATTTCACCAGGAAGCATTGTTGTTGTTCCTGCGTTTTCAATCTTGAGATTTCTAAGCATTTTTCTGATGATAACTTCAATGTGTTTGTCGTTGATTTGAACGTCTTGTCCACGATAAACAGAGATAACTTCAGAAAGAAGATAATCTTGAAGACCTTTGACACCTTTGATACGAAGGAGGTCTGAAGGGTTGATTGAACCGTCTGTAAGTCTTGTTCCAGGCTCAACTGTGTCACCTGATTTAACTTTGAGGAAAGCAGGTTTTTTGATTTCGTATTCCTGATCGCCATCATTTGAAACAACGGTGATAATATAACGTTTTGCTTCTTCTTTGATTGAAACTTTTCCAGCAACTTCACTAAGGATTGCTTCTCCCTTTGGACGTCTTGCTTCAAAAATTTCCTCAACTCTAGGAAGACCTTTTGTGATATCGGCAGCAACCGCAACACCACCAGTGTGGAAGGTTCTCATTGTGAGCTGTGTTCCTGGTTCACCGATTGATTGAGCAGCGATGATACCAACTGCTTCACCAATGTTAACAACATCAGTTCCCGACATATTTCTTCCATAACACTTTGCACAAACGCCATGACGTGAACGACATGTGAGAAGACTCCTGATTTGAACTTTTTCAATTCCTGCATCAACGATTGCTTGAGCTTGCTCTTTTGAAATCATTGTGTTGCCAGGAACGATAACTTCTTTTGTTTTTGGATTGATGACATCTTCAACTGCAAATCTGCCAACAATTCTTTCAATCATTGGTTCGATTACGTTTCCGTCTTCTTTGATGTCTGAAACCCAAACACCTTTAACTTTTTCGCCAGCATTTGCGAAACAGTCATCTTCGTTTATAACTACATCGTGAGAAATATCAACAAGACGACGAGTGAGGTATCCAGAGTCAGCAGTTTTAAGAGCGGTGTCGGCAAGAGATTTACGTCCACCACGAGATGAAATGAAGTATTCGATTGGAGTGAGTCCTTGACGAACTGAACTCTTGACAGGAATATCAACTTTTTGTCCAGACGCGTTGGAAATAATACCTCTCATTCCGGCAATACCGTTGATTTGAACCATGTTACCACGAGCACCAGAAACGCACATCATTTTGAGTGGATTGTAATCGCTGAGGTTTGCAACAACTGCTTCTTGAACACGTTGTGATGTTTCGTTCCAAATTGCAATGTTTGCATCGAGTTTTTCATCAGGTGTGATGAGTCCTCTGTTCATAAGTTTTTCGTTTTGAAGAACTTTTGCTTCAGCCTCTGCCATGATTGCTTCTTTCTCTTTTGGTTGTTGCATATCATAAGCATTGATTGTGAGACATCCAAGAGTTGAATATTTATAACCAATTGCTTTGATGCGGTCAACCATGTCCGCGGTTTCTGTTGTTCCGAGAACATAGAATGCTCTTTCAACAATGTTTGAAAGGTCTTTTTTCTTGACTTCTTTGTTGATTTCGAGTGCACAAATGTTTTCTGGTTTTGTTCTGTCAACAAATCCAAGATTTTGTGGAATTGCTTCGTTGAAAATCAAACGGCCAACTGTTGTTTTGATTCTGTCAGAATATTTTTTGCCATCAACAACTTTTGTGATACGAACATAAATTTCTGCTTGAACATCAATAATTTTGTCAAGATATGCGATTCTTGCTTCTTCTGGGCTTGCGAAAATCATGCCCTCACCTTTAACGCCTGGTCTGGATTGAGTGATGTAGTAGCAACCAAAAACAATATCAAGACCTGGGTTAACAATTGGTTTTCCGTCAGAAAGTTTGAGAATGTTGTTTGATGCGAGCATAAGGTTTCTTGCCTCTGTTCTTGCATCGATTGAAAGTGGGACGTGAACCGGCATTTGGTCACCGTCGAAGTCAGCGTTGAATCCAACGCAAACAGATGGGTGAAGTTTGATTGCTCTTCCTTCAACCAAAACAGGTTCAAATGCTTGGATTGAAAGTCTGTGAAGTGATGGAGCACGGTTAAGAAGAACTGGGTGATCCTTGATAACTTCAGCGAGAATATCCCAAACAATTGGTTTTTCTCTTTCAATCATACGTTTTGCACTCTTGATGTTATGTGATTGGTTGAGTTCAACCAAACGTTTGATAATGAAAGGTTTGAAAAGTTCCAATGCCATTTCTTTTGGAAGTCCGCATTGGCACATTTTGAGTTCTGGTCCAACAACAATAACTGAACGGCCTGAATAGTCAACACGTTTTCCGAGCAAGTTTTGACGGAAACGTCCTTGCTTTCCAACAAGCATTGCAGTGAGAGATTTGAGATCTCTTTGTTTTGCGCCTTGAACTGCTTTGCCACGTTTGCCGTTATCAATCAAAGCGTCAACCGCTTCTTGAAGCATACGTTTTTCGTTTCTGACAATAACATCAGGAGCGCCGAGTTCAATAAGTTTTTTCAAACGATTATTTCTGTTAATAACTCTTCTATACAAATCATTGAGGTCTGTTGTTGCATATCTTCCGCCATCAAGTGGAACCATTGGACGAAGTTCTGGTGGAAGAACTGGAATGACGTCAAGAACCATCCACTCTGGTTTGTTTCCGCTCTTGAGAAATGCTTCAACAACTTCGAGCTTTTTGATTGCTTTGAGTCTTTTTTGTCCTTTTGCAGTTTTGAGTGTTTCTTTGAGTTCAACACTTTCTTTTTCAAGGTCAACTTCTGAAAGAAGTCTTTTGATTGCTTCTGCTCCCATTCCCGCAACAAAAGCTTTTGGACCAAGTGTGTCCATTGCTTCACGATACTCTTTGTCTGTGATGATTTGTTTGTAAGCAAATCCAGACTCTTTTGGATCAAGAACAATGTAATTTACATAGTAAACAACTTGCTCCAAAGCACGTGGAGTGAGATCAAGCAAAGTTCCAATTCTTGTTGGAACACTTCTGAAGAACCAAATATGTGTGACAGGAGCGGCAAGTTCAATGTGTCCCATTCTTTCACGTCTAACTTTTGCGCGAGTGACTTCAACACCACATTTGTCGCAGATGATGCCTTTGTATCTGATTCTTTTATATTTTCCGCAATGGCATTCCCAGTCTTTTCTTGGTCCAAAAATCTTCTCACAGAACAAGCCGTCTTTTTCCGGCTTTTGTGTTCTGTAGTTGATTGTTTCGGGTTTTGTGACTTCACCATAAGACCATTCTCTTATTTTTTCTGGTGAAGCAATGCCAATTTTTATCGAATCGAAATTATTTAATTCAAACATTTTTTTCTCCTAAAACTAAACTTGTGACTATTCGTCAATATCTTCAAAATCATCAAACAATGCGTTTGCATCAAATGTTGTGTTTGCAGTTTCTTCTTCAATTTCTTGAGCGATTTCAGATTTTTCATCGTCAATGTTGATGTCTTTGAGTTCTTCTTCAACATCTTTTGTATGAAGAGGAAGGTCATTGTCATCAATTGAAAGTTCACTGATTGAAACTTCTTGTTTGTTTTCTGTAAGAATCTTGACGTCAAGTGCCAAGCTTTGAAGTTCTTTGATGAGGACTTTGAACGATTCTGGGATTCCAGGTTCAGCGATTGGTTGTCCTTTGACGATTGCCTCATATGTCTTTATTCTTCCAACAACGTCGTCAGACTTGACTGTAAGAATTTCTTGAAGAACATTTGCAGCACCATATGCTTCAAGTGCCCAAACTTCCATTTCACCAAATCTTTGTCCACCGAACATTGCTTTTCCTCCGAGAGGTTGTTGTGTGACAAGAGAGTAAGGTCCAATTGAACGAGCGTGCATTTTTGAGTCAACCATGTGGTTAAGTTTAAGCATATACTTATAACCAACTGTTGCTGGGTGATCAAAAGGTTCACCCGTTCTTCCGTCGTAAAGTTGAATTTTTCCATCTTCTGGGAAATTGTTTTCTTTGAGGAGTTTTTGAATATCTTCGGCTGTTGCACCATCAAATGGAGGGGTCGCAACTTTCCAACCCAAGCTTCCGGCAACAAGTCCCAAGTGAACCTCAAGAACTTGTCCAACGTTCATACGTGAAGGAATGCCGAGTGGGTTGAGAACGATATCAAGTGGTTGACCATTTGGAAGATATGGCATATCTGCTTCTGGAAGAACAATTGAAACAACACCTTTATTTCCATAACGTCCAGCCATTTTATCGCCAACAGAAAGTTTTCTGCGTTGTGCAACATAAACTTTAACCATTTGAAGAACGCCAGGTTCAAGTTCGTCTTTGTTTTTCTTTGAGAACACTTGAACGTCAACAACAACACCGCCACGTCCGTGTTGAACACGAAGAGATGTGTCTCTGACTTCACGTGCTTTTTCACCGAAGATTGCACGAAGGAGTCTTTCTTCTGGTGTGAGTTCAGTTTCACCTTTTGGTGTGACTTTTCCAACAAGGATATCGCCTGGACGAACTTCTGCACCAACTCTAACAATTCCGTTTTCGTCAAGGTTTTTGAGTGCTTCTTCGCCAAGGTTTGGAATATCTCTTGTGATTTCTTCGTCACCAAGTTTTGTTGTTCTGCACTTCATTTCCTCAACTTTGAGGCAGATTGAAGTGTAAACATCGTCTTTGACAATACGTTCTGAAATGATAATCGCGTCTTCGTAGTTATAACCTTCCCAGTTCATATATCCAATGAGAACGTTCTTTCCAAGAGCAAGTTCGCCGTGGTCTGTGCAATAACCGTCAGCAAGAAGGTCTCCTGCTTTGACTTTTTCACCATGTTTTACGGCTGGTTTTTGATTTACGCAAGTTTCGTCGTTTGTTTTTGCAAATTTAATAAGGTTGTAAACATCTTCGCCTGTTGCGGTTTTAACTCTGATTTCTCTTCCGCTAACAAACGAAACAACACCATCATTTTTTGCAAGCACAACTGCACCGCAATCGTGAGCAATTTTTGCTTCCATTCCAGTTCCAACAATTGGAGCTTCTGGACGAAGAACAGGAACTGCTTGACGTTGCATGTTTGCGCCCATCAAAGCACGAGGAGTGTCGTTGTTGTTAAGGAAAGGAATGAGTGAAGTTGCAGCAGAAATAAATTGTTTTGGAGAAACGTCCATCAAATCAACTTTTGTTGATGGAACTTCAACAATCGAGTTTTTATAACGGCAAAGAACTCTGGCATTAACAAATCTCTTGTCTTCGGTGAGTGGTTCAACTGCTTGAGCGATGTAGCAACTGTCTTCTGCGTCTGCCATGCAGTAAACACATTCGTCAGTGACAACACCTTTTTCTTTATCAACTTTTCTATATGGTGTTTCAAGGAATCCATATTCGTTGATTTTTGCATACGATGTGAGTGTGCTGATAAGACCAATGCTTTGTCCTTCTGGTGATTCAATCGCACAAATTCTTCCGTAGTGTGTGTAGTTGATATCACGAACTTCCATTGGAGCTCTTTCTTTCTTAACACCGCCAGGACCAACGGCCGAGATTCTTCTCTTTTGTGTGAGTCCTGAAAGAGGGTTAACTTGGTCCATAAGTTGTGACAGTTGGCTTGATGCGATGAAATCTCTCATTGCCTTGTTGACTGGACGAGGGTTGACGATTTGACTTGGAGTGATGTCAGAAAGTTCTTTTCCTTGAAGTGTTTCTCTCATTGTTGCAGAAAGTTTAAGCATTCCACTTCTGAATGCGCCACCAAGAAGTTCGCCAACTGATGCGATTCTTCTGTTTGAAAGATGGTCAATGTTGTCAGTTTGTCCAAATCCAGCAAGAAGGTCAAGATAGTAACTTATCATTGCCAAGATGTCGTCCATTGTAAGAGTTGTGACAACAAGATTTTTGACGTTTTCTTTGATTGCTTGAATTCTCTTTTCTTTTGTTTTGTTTTGTTTGAGAATTTGCATGAGAGTTGGATAGTAAACAAGTTCGTTTATTCCAAGTTCTTTTTCATCGCAAGGGAAAACTGCACTGAGTTTGACTTGATTGTTTCCACGAACAAGGTGTTTTTTGCCATTGATGTTCAAAACAACTTCGTTGATGCCAAGGTCTTGGATATGTTCAGCAACTTCTGTTGAAATAACCTCACCCGCTTTAACCAAAACTTCGTCTTCGTGAACAATGTTCTCAAATGCAACTTGTCCTGCAATTCTGTTTGCGATTGAAAGTTTTTTGTTGAATTTATAACGACCGACACGAGCAAGATTATAGTATTGGTCAGAGAAGAACAACAAGTTGATGTAGTTTCTTGTTGCGTCAGCTGAAGGAACTTCGCTTGGACGCATCTTCTTTGAAAGTTCAATGAGTGCTTCTTCTTGAGTGTTTTGAGGCTCTTTGTCCAAAACATTTTTGATGTATTCGTTGTCGCCAAACATATGGAGAATTTCATCAGCGGTGAATCCAAAGCATTTGAGGAACAAACCAAGAGTGATTTTGCTTTCGCGATTAACAATCACTTTGATGATTTCATTGGCACCTTGTTCAAGTTCGAGCCATGAGCCACGAGTTGGAATCATTTGGCTGTGAAGTGTTGAAAGGTCATCTTTGTCCATTGAGAAATAAACGCTTGGAGAACGGACGATTTGGCTAACAACAACTCTTTCGATTCCGTTGAACACAAAAGATCCCTCTTCTGTCATGAGAGGAATATCACCGAGGTATACTTCTTGGTCAATTGATTCGCCAGTGTCTTCAACAACAAATCTTGCTTTCACTTTGAGAGGAATGATGTATGATGCACCACGTCTCTTGCATTCAAATTTGTCATACTTTGGCTTTGTTTCGAGATTTGGATCAAAAAGATAGAGTTTTGCCTTTCCAGAGTAATCTGAAATTGGAGAAATCTCTTTCAAAACTTCGCTGATACCCTCTTCCAAAAACTCTTTGTAGGCTACTTTTTGAATGTCGAGAAGATTTGGTATATCAACAATGTCGTCCAACTTTTGGAAAGTGAAACGCTCATTCTTACCATACATTTTCTTTCTCATGTTTGGCATTTTATCTTGCATAATATTGCACTCCTTATAAGTCATAATTTATCGCGTGCGCGGAAAAAGAAAACAAAAAACACAAGCAGACAAAACCCTGCTTGTTTTGTTTTTTAAATTTTTTTTAATTTGAAAATATGCATACTTTCCACACTACGACTAATAATACATGAATATTAACACAATATCAAGTCTTTAGTCAATACATTTATTGACAATTTTTACAAAAATTTACTTAAAAACTTAAAATTTTTTCGACAAAAAAACACAGTCATTAATTTTTTGACTGTGTTAATTTTATTAATTTGAATCAGATTCGGCAAAATCGGTGATTATTTTATCTTTATAAGCATCTGTTGAATCAACTTCTTTAAATGATTTGTCATAAACGCTATCACCTTCTTCGCCATTAATCCAAATTCGTGAGAACTTCACTGCATTTGTGCATATGTTTCCAGCAAATGTAACTTTTGTTGTTGTCTTTTTGCCAACAATGACCCCAACAGAGTTTACTTCAAAGCCATAAGCGATGATTGTTGTTTCATATTCTTTTACGTTTGTGCCAACAATAATTTTGCCTACGATACAATCTGTAATTTTGATATTCCCAATTCCATTTTGTATAACGCCAACCACACCACCAACATTGGTGCTTCCACGAAGATTTGAAACAATATGATAATTTGATATTGTTCCCGATCTCATAATTCCAGCGACACCACCAACAAAACTTATGTCAATATTATCAATATCAAGTGAAATTTCTGATTTTTCGTCACTTGATATGGAATAAATCACGTCGCCATTATTAATTCCAACAAGTCCACCAACAGCCACTGGAGCAACCGAACCATTTTTGAAGTAATTTGTTGCGTTGCCCAACACTTCTGAATGGTTTATTGTCCCGTTGTTCATTCCAACAAGTCCACCCGCAACAAAGGATGAGCGAATATAGTTTTTGTCTGCAACATTTGTTGTCGACTTTTCAATTCGTGCGCCCATTCCCAAATATCCAACGAGTCCACCGGCAATTTGTCCCATGACAACACTGGCCCTTGATTCACAAAATGCCATTGTTCCGCCTTGCATATACCCAACAACACCGCCAGCAAGTGCTGCAAGATTGATATTCACAACAGTTTGCGTTGGGATATAAATGCCCGTTGAATTCTTTTTGGTTTCATCGCTCGTTTGACTGAGTGATGTTGCATTAATATTGAGTTCAGAATTGCAATTGATCATCTGACTATTAAACACCTGCGAATTCATCATCAAGCCAGCAATTCCGCCAACAAAATTCTGTCCTTTGATCATGATTACATTTGTCACATTTGATGTTTCAACCGAAACATTATAAACTCCCGAACCCAATATGGTTCCAGCCAATGCTCCTGCTTTTGAGACATTAGGCAAATTGATTTGAGATGGAATTAATATGAGGTTTTTAACAACACCCGCATTTATGTTTGTTCCAATGCTTGCAAACCATCCTGCACTATCAACTTTTTCTTCACTGTTGATGTTTAGTCCTGTGACTTTTAGCCCATTCCCATCGAGTTCACCGCAAAATTTAACTTTGTGAAGCCCGCTGAGTTTAACTCCGGTTTCATCGTTCGAGTAGTTGATATCTGCCACAATTCTGATATAAGATGAACAAGTCAAATCAGTTTGAGTTGTCTGCAATATTTTTTGCTCAAGTTCAGATGCACTACTAATTATAAACGGATTATTCATTGAACCATCTGGCATATCAAGATATTTATAAATCACACCACCTGTCACTTCATCAACAATTTTTGTGTAAAACACTTTTGTTGTCGTGATAATGTTGTTTGCAGAAATTAGACTTGGATATTTCAATTCATCTCTGCTGTTCGAAATCAAAGTCCAAACACCTTTTTCGGGTGCGAGTTCAGACGAAAGTCCAAATGTGACAAAGTTTTCACGTTTTGAAAAATCTTCCATTTGTTCTAGTTCAACAATTCCATCAACTTTTTGAGCTGATTGCCAATTATTAATCTCTTTGCAATAATAACAAGATTTGAATGTTCCCGCAGTTGTGTCAACAAGTCCTGCCGGGTCAAACGCAACAAAAGCAAAGTTGTTGCTCATATTTTTTTGAAGCAAAGAAAGCGAAAATGAATTCAATATTATTCCATTTTGTTGGTTTTCATAAACAAATCCAGACGCAACAGATCCAGAGCGAATGTGAATGTTTGCATATGAGTCTTGAACTTCACCTGCATTGGCAAACACAAATGCAGCAATTTTTGCATTGGCTCTGATCGAAACAGAAGTGTCACAATATATTGCATTTTGCCCATATGCTCCACCTTCAATATAGCACCCAAATATTCTTGCACCATTCTTATTTTCGCATACAATGCCCGCCGTCATTGCATCTGTTATTGTTGAATTGTTAATAATTGTTGAATTCTTGACAAATGATGATGAGATCACATTTGCATTTGTCGTTGCGATTCCAGCAACATTTCCATATGCTGAGAAAATTGAGATTTCAACACGCGAGTTCGTGATATATCCGTTGTTTTCAGCAACAATTCCGCCAATTTGTTTTGAACTCGTGTTTGCCGCTGATTCATTAACAACAATTCTCGCACTATTTCCTTCAACAAAGCAATTTGTGATAATTCCATTATTAATTGCTGCAATAAAGCCAAAGTTAAGTTCATCTGAAATTATTGTTGTTTCAAAATTGTTGACATATATGTGAACGTTTTGAATTATTGCATCTTCTTTAACTTCTTCAAACAATCCAAAGTTAACACTTGACTTTTCATGATTTTTGAAACGAGTCATTGTAATTTTTTTGTTGTTCCCGTCAAACCCAGCAATCGCAGTGACTATCGGTGAAAATGTTTCTGGAAGTGTAATATCTTCTGTCAATATATAGTAATTGCCTTCCGTCATATTGAGAAGTTCTTGATATGTTGAAATTGGAATCATTGATGAAGATGTGCTGATGTTTTCAACATTCATTTTCATTGTTGCACGATATGTCACATCATCAATTGTGTATTCGAATTTGAAAGTCGTTTTTGAATTTTCTGCAGACATTTCTTGTTTTGGATAAACAATGTTGTCTTCGACAAAATTAAACTCTTCACTTTCTGTTCCTTTTTCAGGAGTAAATTTGCCTTCTTTATTTAATTTTTCTTCGAATGCTTTCAAATTATAAACAATTTGAGAATCTGTTATGTCATATTCACAGTTGACGCCATTGATGAGTTTAACTCGGAGTTCTTTTGCGACTCCAACATATCCCGTGACGATGTCATCTTTTGAACTCAAACTGCTTTCACTTGCACCTTCAAAGTTGATTTTTTCATAAACCACATAATCTTGGACTGTGATGGCAATTTCCTGAATAGTGGTTCTGACTGTCATTCCGTCGACTTCTTTTTCGCCGTAAACTTTTAGAATAATCCTATCTGTTCCTGCAATTTTGTTTGCATGTATATTGAATATAAAATCATTTGTTTTTGAAATTGAAACAACACCATTTCTTGAAGGTTCAACTCGGATTTGATCTTGAGTGAATCCAACAGATGTAATATTGAGTTTGTAATCAAGACCTTTTGCAAGCTTAACCTCAACTCCACTTTGCCTATTCTCAATTTGTCCAACAACTTTTTCCGTATGTTTTGTTGTGAGAACAAATTCTTTTTTATATCCATCACTTGCTCCAACAACAAGCTTCAGCGGTTGGTTGTCGGACACTTGTGTTTCAACAATAGTTTTGACAAACAAAGTTGATAACACCCCATTATTGGTAAACAATTTTGTTGGAATTTTAATTCCACCAGCATAGAGCGTTGCACCAGGAATTTTAAAATAATTTGAGTTTACAAAATCAAACTGAACAAATATTGGATTTGTTTCTGCATTTTGAATTGTAATATATTCAAGATCTGCTTGACGAGGAATGATATCCAAAACCAAAACGCCAGGCTTTCCAGGAGTTATGAGCAAACTTGTGCTTGCTCGATTTATATCATTCGGATTCGAATCAAAATATCTTGTTGCTATAACTTCAACATTTTGAGGCAAAACTTTTATTTGAGCCTCTTTTTGGAACGTGTTGTTTTTGTCTGAAAAAACAAGTTTTAGTGTTCCGGTATAGTATTTATCAACAAGTTCGAGCACAAATTCTTTTGATGTCAAATCCTTTTTATAAATTTTTTCTTTTGTTCCTGATGAAACAAGTTTCCCATTGATATAAGCATCTCGATTAACAGAAACAGAAAGTTCTTCATTATCTTCAAGCGTGCTTGAAAAATCAAATCCGATTTTAAGTTGATCATTTGCACACATTTCCAAGTTGGAAGAAGAAAGATAAAAATTTGTTATTCCAGCCAAAACGCGTGCCGTGACGCCAAGAGAAGCAAATGTATCAGATGTAAATTTTCTTCCACCGATATAAATTGAATACGCACCGCCAAAATTAATTTGTTCAACAAAATTTGTGATTTCATCATTTTTAATTTTGTTCAAATATTCTGAACTGAGCCCAATTGTAAATAAATTTTCGTAATTATTCAAAACAAAGTTGTTGTTGTTTGACAAAATATTATAATTCCCGCCAACGGCAAGCTGGACGCCGTCAACCGCCATGCTCAAGTTGTTTTTATCAAAAGACGTCACTTGATCCGCTCTTGCCAAAATCGTTGAGCCTTCAAGAACTGGGTAGCTAGACTCATTTGAGGTTTGTGAAAAACCAATTTTTTCATTTGCACCAACCACCCACACATAAACAATTGATTTGAGGTTTGGATTAAATCTTGAAGTGATAGCAATTTCACAAAGCCCTCGTGAAACAACTTTTATTCCATCGCCTTCAATTTTAATTATTGAACTGTCACTGCTTGAAATTTCTGCACCTGCATCTCCAAGTCCATGTGAAATTATTTTGCCAAGTTCAAGCTTGTTGAGATAGTCCAAAATGCTTTGTTCGTCTTTCTTTTGCGCTTCATAATAATCAAGATAAACAACTTTATAATCTGAAAATGATTCGTCATCAGTTTTCATTTCATTTTTAACAATTTCAAGTTCAACAGTGGTTGGAACTGGTGGCATAACAGAAACGACATCAGAATAGATTGTGTCATCAATTCCACCAAGAGAAAGTTTTGAGGCTTTTATATTTGAATTGCAAATCGCGATTGTTGCACCAGTGAGGTTGCCAACAAAAGCACCTGCTTTTGAAATCACAGAATCGGAATCCATGCAAACCAAAATGTCTGTGCCTGTGCGGAAAGATGCAACATAACACTCTGTGATATTCCCAGCATATGCAGTGCCAACAAATCCTCCAACATATCCTGTCGCATATGCAATATATCTTTCGTTTTCAAGATAAGATGCTTGTTCATAGATTTCAACACCGCTTGACGTGATTGTGCCGCCCGTCATATCGCCAACAAATCCACCAACTCCCTGCGTTCCGCGAACAAAAGTGTTTGAAAAACTGCGAGCCGAATTTTCTGTGTTATCTTCAAGACCAATTCTTCCATTGTTGTGCCCAACATAACCCCCGACACTTTTCTCTCCAACAATTTTTCCGCATGATGCAAGTGAAAGACAACTCCCTTCGTTGATTCCCACAATTGCACCAGTCGCCGAAGTTTTTTCCGTTCTCATTTTGACATTTGCAGTGTATCCATTAAATCCATATAGTGAAACTCCGTGAATTTGACGAAGTATTATTCCTGAAAGAGCATTCTTGCCAACAACCCCACCAACAACAACATCAAACTCATTTGTTCCTTCAACAAAGAATTCTGCCAAATGTCGCATGAGAGAGAAATTTGATTTGTCAATTTCAATAATGTTTATGATTTTTGAGTTGTTTGTTCCAACGAGTCCACCCACACATGAAGCTGCTGACATTCGAATTTCACTTTTCCCAAGTTCGACAGAGCAATTCTCGATTGTTCCATTGTTAATTCCTGCCAAAAGACCAACATTTTGTGCTTCTCCGGCATAATTAATTGCTCCGGCAAATCCAACATTTTTCACAAATGCTTCTGGTGCAAGTTTTGCAAACAATCCCGCATTACCTTCAGTGTCGCCCACAATATTGATTCCAATAATCTTTGCGCCTGTTGTTCCAATAATTCCACCAGTGAGTTCGCCGAGTGGAGAAATTGGTTTTCCTTTCAGGTCAATAACTCCAACAATCTTGTAGTATTTTGCAAGTGCTTCTGCTGAATTTAATGCAAGAAGTTCTTCGGCAGAGCTAATTGGATATGGGCTGTCTTTTGTTCCGATTGCAACAGAAACTTTGATATCCCGATAGGTATCTGCGTTGATGTTATCGCGTTTGAAACTATCCTGTGCAGAAACTCTCAATGTTCCGCCAAGCCCGTCTGTTGTCGCACGATTGACATCAAGTTGAACAAGACCTGTTTGTGTGACAGAAATAACGCCAATTGACTCTTCATTCTTTGGAATGAAACTATAAACCAAAGTTCTGTTGTTTGCAGTAATTTTTTCAGCATGAGCAATAATTTGAAAAGTTGGATGTCCTGCCGACAAAATAATTTCATTTGAAGCAACATTGTCAATAACAATATTTCGAACAAGTTCATATTTCTCAACGTTAACTTCAATTGTCACAACATATTCACGAGTGAAGTCAACAAGTTTTGCGGTTATTGTGGAAGAACGGATTGATGTTCCACTTTCAACCTTGCCGATTATTTCTCCAGTTTTGACATTAAATGAAATCAAGTCGTTTTCCAAAATTTCTCCACCAGCCTCTTCTCCATCCAAATAATAAACAATTTTTTTGTTTGTTGCATCATTTGGATATATATAGGACTGAATTTTCTTTGTTGCCTCACTGAGTTTATAAAAACCAACTGAATTGATGTCAGCAACTGTCACAGTTGTATCTGAAAAATAAAAGCTATTGACTGCAACATAAACTTCAACTTCAAAAGAGAACGTTTGACTTCTAATTTCTTTTTGACCATCAACAAACTTCACATATGAAACTTCAACTTCAACGCGAGCCTTCCCCTCATTTCTTCCAACAAGAGAATTGCCAACAATTTCAACAATATTTTCTTTTTCGCCAGAAATTTTTGTGATTGTGTAATTATATTCAATATTTGATGCATTTTGAGGATAATATGAAAAATTTAGTGGAACTGCTTTTTCATATGCGCGCGACTTTTGGATAACAAGTTGTTGAAGTGGTATGGCGCGGCTGACAACAACTGGCTGTTTTCTTCCAACAAACTCGCTTTCTGTTGAGTTTGGAGCATCAAGAATAAGCGAATTTTCGTTCATTTCGCAAATCACTTCAACTTCAACAGTCTTTGTCACACCGTTTCCAAGAGTCATAACAATTTTTGTTTTTCCAGAACTGAGTGCTTTGATTTTTATTGTGTTTGAATTTTCTTCTTTTTGCAATGCAATGATTGTGCTTTTTGCCTCAACCCAAACATCTCCCGAATATGCTCCGCTTGGCAAAACGTCAAACTCATAGTTAAATATTTCATCGCTTGCACTTCCATCATCTGCGAGCTTCAAAACAATCGAGTCCGCCCCAGCAATTTCTTTTGACCCTTCGTGAACAACAACAGGAACAATGGCCACAATGTCATCACTAACGCCTTGCATGCCTTCAACAAGGAATCTGATTTCAGTATTCCCGACGACATTTGTGACACCTTGCACATATAAGGTTGTCCCGCTTTGAATTCGTTCTCCTGAACTTATTATATTTTTAGTATTATTATATATAGTAATATAATTATTATCATATAAAATAGTGCCCGCACGTTGTGAGGTTTGGACATTGTTTGGAAGCACTGAAAAATTCAAAGTTGTTCCTTTTGAATTTGTTGAATTATAGTTGAACACGCGAAGTGTTGAATAGTCCTCTGTTTCAAGGCCAATTGCAATCTTTTTCGCAACAACAACAGTTGAAATATCAACTGAATATGTTTCATAATAATCAAACTCTTCACCAATGCCAAATTTGAACACATATTCACCTGTTGTGTCACCAGCAATGCCTGAAATCTCAAAAGTGAAAGTGTGAACGCCACCCGTATGAGCATGGTTCGTCATGCGAATGTTATAGTCATCACCCAAATGATATCCATTCAAGCATGTAATTTCTTTTTCAGCACTTTTCACAACAATGTCAACTCTTGAAGTGTTTTTTGTTGCTGAATTTGTCGCCAAAACAACATTATTCCCTTCAACTCCATCAACTTTTGAAGCAATTTCAGAAATTGGGTCAACAAGTCGGAGTGTAAATTGTGTGTGAATGTTTTCGTTTGCTGAATTTATTGCAAAAACTTCAACGCTTTGTCTTTCATCTTGCAAAGGTGCTTCAAAACCATCGGATATCTCTCCACCAACCATAAAATAAACATTTCTTTGTGTTGTGGAAATTGGATAAAAATTAATCAGTTTTTCTGCATCAAAAACAACTTTTCCTGCACCTTTAACAACATATGGCTTTGTGTCTGACTTTGCAGTCATTGAAACAACCCTTTGTTCGACTTCAATTGGAATTTCAAGACTTGCGCCACCGTCATAAAGAGTTGCACGCAAAATTGATTTTCCGCTCCGAACTGCACGCACAACACAACTTGCTTTGCTGCTTGTGGATTTTGTCGAAACACTTTCAACTTTTGCACATTCCCCGATAATCTCAAAGCCAACAATGCCGGAAATTCCATCATCTTTCCCGACAACATCAACCTCAATCTCCGCCGTCTCTTCATTTTCGTCCCCAAGCACCAAATTTATGCTCTTGGTGTTGCTTTCAAGACTCAAATTTTGCCGTGACTTCCCACACGCGGAGAATATCCCCGCGCATGAGACCAACGCCATCAACAAAATTAAAACCGACCAAATCTTCTTTTTCATGTTTTCTCCGATATCATTCTAATTTCTTTATTATCCTTTGAGTGATTTCTGCCAAATAATTGAATCATTATATTTAACAATTTCAATCAAATTTCTACCCTTTGCTGCTTTTTTATGGTAATGGTGTTCAATATATAATGTATAGCCGCTCAATTCCTTGCCATCAAAGTCTGTAATTGTTGGCTTGAGATATGAAGCAGGGATTCCCAAAACGTGCTTACCGTTATTAATAGCATATACAATCAAATATCTCTCACCATATTCTTTTGCTGCCTCACATTTAATATATTTTTTATCCCCATTGTTATCTGCATATACTCTATTATTTAACTCTGTTTTACCATTTATTTGCTGAAGTTTCCACGTTCCTTTCCAGTTTTCGGGCTCTGAAATTTCATAATCAAACCATATCCCTCTATAATATCTAACATGCAATCTTGTTGTTCTTGTCTCCCCGTTAACGTTGGCTGTATTTTCTTTATATGTGCAGTTTAAAATCGCTTCTGTTGACAAACGATAGGTAAACTTTTGACAAGAAAATTCAGAATAATTATTGTTTAATTTATTATACATATTATCCTGTTTGTTTTTATAAGAAGAATATTTATAAACTGAATCAGATGATGAAAGGTGAATATATTCATCTCGCCCCTCTCCAAGATCATTATTACTATTTGCAGCGTCACAATTGAATTCTGCTGGAGCAAAATCATTTACGTCCAACAGTGCATTTGATAACATATCTGTCGTGTTTGTGTTTAGAACATGAACGTTTGCAACATGAGAAGATGTTTTTATGGTTGAAGAATTGCCTGAGAAAGTGAACTCTTTCTTCCCCTCAACAACACCAACAATTTGACCCGCTGCACTCAAATGTTTTTTGGCATTGTCTTCGCTGCCAAATCCAACCCAAAGTTTACTATGGCCGCTTTCATTTTCGGTCGAACTATAATAATTATAAGAAGCCACATATGAATTGTTTGATGATTGGTAAACTTGTTCAATTGAACAATTATTGATGGTTGAAGAATTGCTTCCACAATCAATATAACCAATCATTGCTCCAACAAAAATTCTATTATTCCCATAAGCCTTTACTTCTGGATCACTAACAACAACATTTTCAATTGTTGAGTGCTCTGCATATCCAATCAGCACTCCTGCAAATGCGTCATGTGTACCTTTGTCATTAATTTTTGTAGCAATATTAATATTTGACAAGCTCAATTTGATATTGGCTATTTCTGCACCAGATGTTTTCGCAAACAAGCCACCAAAAATTGTCTTGTTTGTTGGTTTATTGTTGACATCATTCAATGTCGGAGAAAATTCCGTGTTTTCGTCACCCAAAACTGCACCAGAGTAGTTTGTGTATGTGATATTTGAAATGATTTTGTTGTTTCCATTAAACACTCCAGTAAAAGGGTTTGTCAATCCAATCATATTCCAATTTGGATTTGAGAATGTTGAGTCTGAAAAAGCACTAAAACGCAAATCAATGTTGTTTGCAAGTTCATATTTTGCACTCAATGAGGTTTCGTTTATGCTTCTCAACATTCGTGAGTTTGCGATCGCATATGGGCTTTCTTTTGAGCCATCCCCCGTGTTGATTGAAAGGTGTGAAACATCTTTGAATGCACCCGCCGCAAGAGTTTTGTATCCATAGTTCCAAAGTGTTGGATTCTCATTTGTCAATCCTTTTGCCAACCAGAAGCCGTCATTGAATGATTTTTCATAGTATGGAATCAATGAGTTCGAGAGTCCAGCAAGCGTTGAAGATTGCACGAGTTCTGTTGCGATTGGGTCATATTCGTTATTTGAGAATGCTTTGCCTTCATTATTTGCAAAAACATATTTCCCTTCAGTTGATTTTTCAGGAACAGTCACAGACGAACTTTCGCTACTCGACGAGCCACCGCCGTCAGCGTATTCCTTATCAAAATTAGGTTTGATTACAGCCTTCCTTGCTGCACGACTTGAATGAGAAATTGTGTTTGTTGTTTCATTGAGCATAATGGTGTATGAATTTGTGAGAGCCCCGGTTGGATTGTTTTTCCCAAACGAATAAGAGTTCGTTGCACTTCCTTGAACTGCGCCGGTTGAGTGACAATAGTCAACAATTCCGTTGTTTTCAAGAACAAAGCCCGCAACATTGCCACTCGTTGCATAGACTTGTCCATTCATTGAAGAATAGAGAATTGTTCCGTCGTTTGTTGTCACAAAACCGCCAAAATCTGATGAATAATAATTGCTTTTGACAACAACGCCACAAATATAACCATTGTTTGAACCAACAAAGCCCGACGCTTGCTCATATGCTCCAGAACCAGTGACTGAATATGTGCCACCACCTGTCACATCCGTGAACTGTCCATTTTGATAGATATATGTTTTGTCGCCAATCGTGATTGCCTTCTGTTGTTGAATTGGAGCGACTTTAGTTTTGTCGGAGTTTCTCACATAATCACGCCCTGCAACATTTACTTTTGCATATTCTTTTCCGTTGATTGTTATTGTTTCTGATGTCTCACTAATTTCTTGACCGTCGAGCGTTGCTTTGCTTGTTTGTTCAAAATACAAGTCCCAACTTTCTCCCACGGCATAGGTTGTTGAAGAATCAATTTTTTTGTTTTCTCCATCAATTGTAATATATTTTGAATTCTCTTCAGTGTTATTTTCAATAACATATATTTTATCATCAATTTTTAATGCATCATACAAATAAACTTTTTTGTTACCCAAATAATAATTCGCCTCTATTTTGGTTGTCTCACCTTCTTGGATTTCCTCTTCTTTTTGAATTATTTTTTGCTCACCAACATATAGTTCATCTCCTTTTTCTTCAACTTCGGTGAGAATGGTTGTTTCGGTGATTGTGCTGTCCTCTGATATAGCATAGATAAACGCTGTTTCGGCAAGGTATTCTCCATCAAGTGTATCTTTTTTTTCGGTTGTGAGATGAGATATTTGAGTTTTGCTTTCATTGATCACAAATTCAGAATTATTGAGATTTATCAGATAATATTGGTTGCCATTTATTTCTGTTGTGCCACTTGGCAAAGTTCCAATATATGTTTTTGTTTCTCCGTTTTTATAGTAGTAAGATGTTGTGGTTTCTTCTTTAATATCTGCCCAACCCCCCAAGATCGTTATATCTTCAAATGAATATGTCGTTTCACCTGTTTTGAGTCCTTCTGCGGAATAGGTGTATTTTGTTCCATTAATCGTCACTGTTGCACCTGAAGATGACGAAGCAGAAACATCATAAGCAAATTTACCCTCAATTGTGAGTCCAGCAATGATCGTCCTTGCATTAATCGTGTCAATGTGAGAATTTGCAAGTTTGATTGTTTTGCCATTTCCAATCAAAACATAGTTTTCTGAATCTGAGAAATTCAAGGTTTTTATGTCGGTGTCATTTGGATTAATTTGATAATATTTTCCACCACCGAGTGATTCTTCATTTATAACTGTGATTGGATTGAGAATTGAGCCTTCCACCCCCTGTTTATTTATCTTAACCTCATTCTTATCATTTCCATTTAATAATGTTTCAAAAGTGTTGCGGTTTGTTGCGAAATTCGTATCGCTTTCAGTATCGCTTTCAACGGCAAGAGAGAGTTGATAGGTGTAGAGATTGCCACTGCCACCAATTTTGTTGCTATCACGATTTCCAACAACAGCGTTGACCTTGTGAGCATTTTTGCTGGTTGCGTGACGACGAATTTCAAGACTTGTGAGTGTTTTGTTGTTTGTCACAACAATAATTTTTGTTGTGCCACTTGTTTGAATTGATCCAGCAATTCCGCCTGCATTGATTGAAGTTGGATTATCGTTTGAGGCAATGAAGAAGCGTCCATATGAAATGTTTGAATCAACTATCACTCCATTTTGAGCATCAGAAATTTTACCAACAATTCCACCAAAAGTGATGTTTGAATTTGTTGTTGATTTATTGATTTCAACATCTGTTCCAGACCAGCAATCTGAAACAGTTGCGCTTTCTGCCTCACCAACAAGACCACCAGCCGTGACATTTCCGGCACAAGTGATTGTCATCACCTTGTTTTTGATTTTGCCTTGAGTGTTGACTTGAACATTTGAAATTGAGAGTTCACCAGCAAGACCAACAAGCCCGCCAGCATAAACAGGTGAACCTGAAATTTTAATATCATTAGTTTGGAATCTAACTGGAGTTTGGTTTGCAGCAGAAATTGAAACACTTGTTGCTTGACCCACAACTCCGCCAAAGTTGACTGTTTCTCCAATTGCTTCAATCTTGCCATAATTTTCTTCAGTTGGATTGTTTGATGTGAGAATAACATCAGCTCCAATTGTCATGTTGAGAGTGCCCGCTGTTCCAACAACGCCGCCAACATTTGCTGCATTGTTTGCATTGTTTGCATTATTTGCAGTGATTTGCATTTTTGATATTGGTGCAGAAATGTTCATTGCGCCAGAACAATTTCCGACGAGTCCACCAACATTTGTTGCATTAACATCAATGACAATTTCGCTAAACATGGCTGCCAAATTATCAACAACAAGCCCGTCAGCACAACCGACAATTCCTCCGACATTTGTGTTTTTTCTGGTGTTGTCAAGAGGCTGTTTTAAAATTGAAGATTTGATAACTGAACAATTTCTGAATATTGTGGAACCAAATGACGACTTTGCAACTTGGCCAACAATCAGTCCAATATTCTCTTCTTCGCCTGGATTTATGATAATTCGTTCAATCGTGATTTCTTCAAAAGATGATTTTCCCTCTGAAAGTCCAACAAGTCCACCCGCATTTCCTCCTTCTATTGAGTTGCCAAAGTATGCAGAGATTGCTGATTTTCCACTTTCCCCAGGTCCAGACACCTTTATGTTGCTGAAAGTGCAATCTCTTGCAGCACCAACAAGGGAACCGTAGTTTCCTGTTGGGAGAGTTGATGTCGCTGTCCTTGGGTCTTCAATGTTAAAACCTGAGAATGTTGCTCCAACCGCTTGATAGAACAACTCTTGCATTCCAACAAGTGTTGGGGTTTCGTCTGCAAATGTTGGGTTCATTGAAGCAGGGATTCCAAGAAGTTTTCCTGTGAAAACAATTCCACCTTCACGAATTTGTTTCACAGCACGAACAACTGCATCATCGCTCATATCAACTCGACCATCAATATAGAAAGTCTTGTTTGAATTTTTGAGTATTTTTCTGATGTCGTTTGCTGTTTCAATTTTATCAATAATGTAATATTGTTCTTCAAGTCCAAATGTGAGATGTGGAAGAACTTCATCAACATTTCTTGCCCAGAAAGCATTTTTGAAGTGCGAATCCTCGATTTCAAACACCTCATTGACGTGACGAGCATTTGTGCGTGCTGGGAACAATCCTTTTAGATTTGTTCTCAATGTTGTGATGGTTTTGCTTGAAGATATATTCGCACCTTTCATTTCAAGCGGTTTGTCATCACCATAAACAGCATTAAGCGTGTAAACATTGCTCATTGCTGGAACGTATGTGCAAGCCCCAGCAAATGGTTCAAATGTAACAAATTTCTCTTTTGCATTTTCTGCTGTTGTGTAGTTTTTGTTGAGATAGTTCACGCCAACAACGGTGTCAAGCTCTCCCGATGAGAGAACGGCACCAAAGAGTCCTCCAACCAAAATATTGTTTTCATTTGATTTCGACTCAACATTTGAGAAAGTATAAACTCTGCTTATCTCATATTTTTGGTTTTTAACAATTCCAACAATGCCCCCGAGATTATATGCGGCATCTGAAATTACATCAAGTTTTGTATAACTGTCTTCAAGATAACCACCATTCATAACTCCAACAATTCCGCCGATGGTTTGACCAACATTTGTTGAAACGAACATATTTTCATATGTTTTTCTTTCATTTGACTTGTTTTCGTAATAATTATTTACATTTTCTTCAATTTCTCTTTGAAGATTGTTTGCTGATGATGTGTAGTTTTGAACATCGTTGTGCTCAATTCGAATGTGTGAAAGTTTTCCATAACTAAAACCAATCGCTCCACCAGCAACGCCAAAGTTATGAGCATTGATATTTTGCCCGTCAGCAATTGAAAGCCATGCGTCATGAATATATGTTGTTTTTCCAACATATCCAACCAGTCCGCCAGCAATCTTTGCGCTGACTGTAAATTTCCCACTTGCTTTAATTTTCTGGACTTGTGCATTAATGATTGTCGACAAGTTTACATTTGATGCATTGTTTATATCTTTTGCATAAATTGCCCCAGCAACGCTGCCTGCAATTGAAACTGTTGAATTAAGTCCAACACCCTCTGTTGGAAGAGTTGGAATTGGTGATTGGACAAAATATGTTTTTTCATCGGCAGAGCCTTTGTTGACTGTATTTTGATTTACTTTGCTTGTTTCTTTGTTATCAATATAGGTGGCGTGCGCTGAAATGTTTGAAGATATGCTGTTGAGTTCACTTGTGCCAGCAACCGCTCCGACAACACCGCCGACAATGTTGCGCCCTTGAATGAGTGCAATTTGCTGACTTTGTGCAATTTCAGCAGAAACATTAATTATTTTTGAATTTTCAACATACCCTGCAAGTGCCCCAACACAATTTACGCTTGAAGCAGATATCTCTTTTACGGTTAGGTTAAGGTTCTTCACAACCGCACCATTTTTGATTGATGAAAACAATCCGAAGTATATTTGATCAGTATCCGTGATTGAAAAATCAAGATTTGAAATCGTCATTGAGTTTCCTTCAAGAATGCCATATCCAATGACCGCACCAAATTCATCTGTTTTGCGCATAAAAGTGTATTCAGTTGACAAAAGTGTTGTCGTATCACTTCCGCCAAGTGACAAATCTGATAGGTCAATGTCGTTGATTATTCTGTAATTTCCAAATGCCTGTTTTGTCGAAGCGTCAAAATTTGCCTTGATTGAATCTTCTTTGCTTAATCCAAACACATCATTAAATTCTTGTGCAGAACGAATTAACACTGGGTTATTTATTGAACCATATTCATAACCTGCAACATACGCGATGTTATAGTTGTTTTCATCTGCGCTTATCAAATATCTTTTTGACAAAGCAATGTCGTTTGCAGAAACAAGTTCAGGTCCGCGCGATGTCATTGACCACATTCCATCTCGTGCGCCAAGTGTTGTAAATGAATATCCATAGTAGTGATCTTCAAGTTTCACCTCACTTGCATTCAACAACTCCGCCCCATCTGCAATGCTTTGCAATTTGCCAAGTTTTGAATAGTAATAGGAATATATGATGGTTCCCAAGTTGTTTGATTGATTTTCTGCATCAACCCCACAGAATTGTTCTTGACTTGTGTCGTCTTCAACAATTTTTGACAATGAAACGCTTGAAACAATTTGAGCACCAATTTCATTTCTATACACAAAACCAGCACTTCTCACACCTTTTCTATTCTCAAGTGGAGTTTCTTTATATAGTTTTATATTACTATAGCAGTCTGATATATAAGAGAAATTGTCATATACAAAGCCCGCAACTTCAAATGAAGATTCAATTCCTTGACCTTCGACATAGACTTCGTTGCTACTTGTCCCCTCAACTCCACGAACATAACTTCCTGTTATTTTTGCACCAGTTTGATTGTTGAGAACAAATCCGGCGGTTCGATTGTTTGTTTCAAAATTTGAATTATTTACAATTGTTATATTTTTTGCATAAGAAGCGGAAATAATTCCCGTGTTGTTAAGAACAAATCCAGCAATTTGATCTTGCCCGACAAGAGCAAAGATTTTGAGTGGCTTTTCTTGTCTTTTTGCATCTTTGTCAATGATTGTGACACTTGTGTCGCCAACCCTTGAATTTGTGATTGAACCAGAGTTGTTGAGAACAAATCCAGCCATTTGGATTTCTGTTGCATCAGCAACTGAGCTTGAAATTTGAATTCCACCCGTGGTTGCAGTTGGCACATTTTTCATTGACAAAACGTGAGTGTTTGTGACAATACCCTGATTGTTTATTGCAAGTCCTGCAACACTAATGCTTGAATATTGAGAAGAATTTGCATTGATTTCACCAATTTGATAATCAACAATAAGATTTTTTATTGTTGTTGTCTCGTTGATTGTATTAAACAATGCGACTTCCAAAGTTTGGTCTGTGCCCAGACTAAGCGATTTTATTGTGATTTTGTGATTGTTTCCGTCAAGACTTCTGATTTTGGTTGTGTCTGAATAAGGAGTGTGTTCTCCGATTTCAATATCGCTTGTGAGAATATAGTCTTGTGCATCACTTTGCTCAAAGATTGCATTAAAATCTTCAAGACTTCCAATTGGCATTGGCTTGTCTTCGTTTGAATAATTCGTAACAACAACATCAAACTCGTATTCAATTGAATAAATTTCTTTGCTGTTGTCGTTTGTGAATGCTGAAACTTCAAATTTCATTTTTTGAGTTCCAGTCTTAAGTCCCGTAACAACAGTTCGCAAATATTTATCACCGTTAAATATATCTTCAAACTTGAGATATTCATTGTTTTGATAAATATTTGCATATCCATCCTTGCTTGTTGAAGCACTGTGAGAATCTCCAAATGAATCAACAAACATAAATGATTTTACATATGAGTAAGTTTCGCTTGCAATGTTGGTGAAATATTGACCTTTTTTGAAAGCCTCAATCGTTGATTTCAATTCATCAACTGCTTGTTTATCTTCGTCATCATGTGTGAATGTTTGAGGTTCTGTTATGTCATAAGAAAAATCAAATATGGTTTTTACGCTAACTTTTGAACTATATTTATTTGTTCCATTCGTGAGAACAACCTTGTTTACAACAAAATCAAGAACGCGAACAACAAGCGTTGTTGTCTTTTTCTCGCGAACACCATTAACTTCACGTGATACAACAACCTCAATTCGGACAATATCTTGATTTTTGTTTGAAAATTTTGATCCAACAAAAATTGGGCAGGTGTATGTATATTGATTTTGCGAGCCAAGGTTTGTTGAGTTGATCAATGTTTTTTGACCAACATATGCTCTTTCATAAATGTTTGCTGAATCCACGCCGTCTTTTGCGTAGATTTCAACATCACCCTCACCAACAACAGTGATTGTCATATCTTTTGTTGTTCCGCGACCCATAACGATGTAATCTTTTTGACCATCAACCTCAACGCGAGCGGTTGGAATAAATTTTGCAGCAAGGAAAATGTGTTGCTCAATTGGGTTTTGGTCTTGTTTTGATCTGTAAGCACGAACAACAAGTTCAAATGTAAGTTCTTCTGGGATATCTGAAGCAACTTGAGTTTTTATATAAACTGTTCCGTTGTTAATCATTGTATAGCCAACAATTATTCCATTTTCAGTTCTTGAGTAATCAACATTTTGTTGAACCATAACAAATTGATTTAAGTCGTTGCCATATCTTGAATAAAGTTGAAGTTTGACTTTGTAATCTTGATTTGGGATTGATTCAATTTCAACATGAGAAATTTCGCTATAAGTTGGGAATAAGTTGACTTCTAACAATCCAACCTGTCCTGGAGCCAACGAATTTGAAGGAGAAGGATTTGATTGAAGGACCTCGAACGATTTTTCTCCTTCTTTTTCAACTGAAGAAGAAGCATAATAGTGCGAGTAGTCAATTCTTTGAAGTGATTGAGGAAGAAGTTTGATGGCGACATCAACTGGCGCAATGCCAAATGTTGTAAATTCCTCTTCATTTGCATATATGCGGATATAATAATTTCCACCAATTTGAGTCGTTCTCTCTCTGAGTTGAATTGAAAGTCTTATATCAAATGTTCTAAAAATTGTTTCTTCGCTGTTTTGTTCTTCATCATTAATCTTTGGATTGATCAATGAATAATCAATGTTAAAAGAGTCGGTATAATTCACACCAGCTTCATTATATATCTCATAACTTATTGATTTCCCACCAAATTCGCCAAACAGAATTTTGTTGGAAATATCAGTGACAAGTGAAACATTGAGTTCAATTGTGTCAATTGGTTCCATTTCAAAACTATTTTGAGAAACCGACAAACTTTCAGCACCATTATAAACAACAACCTTGAATGTTCTTGTAAAGAAGTTTGGAAGTGTTGATTTTATTTCTTCAAACTCCCCATACAAAGCAATATCTGCAAAAGTCAATGAGCAAATAAATTCGTCAATTGTTTGTTTGCTGTCGAACATCAAAAGATAAAGTCCCAAAGGTTTTGAATCAATCTCATTAGCATAATTAATTTTTATATCATGTGTTTTAAATTCAATATCTCTGTCGACAAGCACTACTGATGAAGATACTTTTGAATAAAGTGCTTGAGTATATGTTCGTTTAAGATAAATCACAGAACCATCAGACAAGGTGCCGCTTGGATCAAGGCTTGAAGAAGATGCATAGATGTTAAAATCTCTGATCGGATAACTTGTATAAATGTCAAGCGTGAACGAAAGTTCAGGATTGAGTTTGGAAGTTATTGTGAGCGTCTGTTTTCCAAGTCCCAAAACATTGATATTTAGTCCACTCATTGAAACTGCCGTTCCATTTGTTAGTGAATATTTGAACATGTCTGGAGACGAACTTGCGTTATATGGCAAAATCTCAAAAGATAATAAATCATATATTGAGATGCTGTTATACTGATCTAATTTTGCCTTTTCAGCAGTCGTCAAAGGTGAAACTTTGGATTCATAACGATAGAGCAAAACTTGTGTATCATTAAGTTTGAGGTATGAATTTGTATTTTGCGGATCTTTAACTGAAATTATCATGCTTTCAGGTTTAACTTCGGCGGAAATTTCTCTCAAAAATGGATTTTGAGAATCAAGATAAATTTTCCATATCGTAATTTTTTCATATGTGCAAGAAATATCCCAATCAGTTTTTAACCAATCAGAAACAGTTTTTTCTGTTGCATTTGTTCCTGAATAGCAACTTGTCGCAGCGTTGAGTCTTTCATCATCAAGAACAGAGAAACATTTTGCAATTGCGCCATAATTATACTTTGCAAATGTTGTGTTAGAATAACAGTTTTCAATTTTCGCTTTTGCATTGTTCACAAAAACAAATCCCGTTACTGAGTCAACATTGAGAAGAGCTGAAAATGATTTTGTAATTTCGCCTGAATTTGTATGAACCAGTCCCCCTGAATATGAAAAATCTGAATCGGCGAATGCGGAGTCGGCTTTGTAGGAATGAATATATGAACGCAGGATTCTCCCATTTTCCAAATTTTCAACACAAAGACCAGCAAGTTTTGCTTGCGGATCAAAAGTCGAGGCAAGTTTTATTGAACTTGCGTCAAGAAGAAGCGTTGAGCAAACTTCAAGAAGTCCGCTGTTTGAAATAACAATTCCAGCTGCTTGATTTGACGCAGTGATTGAACCCATGAAAGAACAATTGTAAATTTCACCATTGTTTGAAAGTGCAATACCCCCGAATTTTTCGCCTTCAAACACAACTTCACTCGTTGTGTTGAAAATTCTTCCAGCATTAACGCCAACAAGACCAAGAGAACCAGTCCAATTGCCGGTTGCAACAACATTATTGATGTAACCTGCATTTTTGCCAACCAAGACGCCATTCTCTCCAAATAAATTTATATCGCCATCGATTTGCAAATCTTCAATACGTCCAGTTTTTGCAAGTGTTTGAATGAATGTTCTGTCAAATCCGCTCAAAACAACTCTGCTCTCTGAATCATATCCATAGAGTCCACCAGAAAAGTTTTCAAAACTAATTCCGCTCACATCAAGATTTTTTTGAATTTTATAGTGCTTTTTTGTGTCAATTTTCTGCAATTCTTCTTTTGAATTAATGCTGATTGCGGTTTCTTTGCTTGTTCCGTTTGCAATAAGAGTTGGAATAAGAATAATATTTTTACCCTCAACGCCAACTGGTTGATATTCTCCAGTTGACAAATTCTCTTGAAAACAATCTTCTGCTGCAATTCTAACATATCCACTAAGACCAATGCCCGCAGGAATAGTCATAATGCCATCATTTGAAATTTTTATGTCACCAACAATATTTCCAGATTGATCAACAAAATCATATCTGAGTTTTGTGTTATAAGCGTCATTTGGGAATGCAACCGCATTGATGTTAAATGTTTTTGTTGTCTCGTCAACATTCTCAATATAAATGCTGTCGCCAATTCCAACAACACTAATATCGCTAACCATTTTCGCATCAAGAATTGTGATTGAAAGAGTTTGTGTGTAGGTTCTGTTGAGTTCTTTTATGGTCGCAACAATTGAAATTGTTCCAGCGTAGCGTTTGATTGCGGAAACCGTCAAATTTTCTTCGTCAAAAACAAAATATTCGCCACTGTTGTCATAATCCCACACAATGCTATTTGCATATGTTGCATCATTTGGATAAACTGAAAGCTGAATTTTTGTCATTGTCTGATGTTTGTTAAAAACACCAACACTTTTCAAAGAATAAAGAGTTGCATAATTAGAAGACATAACAATTGTGCGAATTGGTTTGTAGGCTTGAACAACAAAATATTTGTAAATTGGTTCAAGTTCAGCCGATTGATTGTTTTCTATCCCAATTGGAATATATTTTGCGCGAATAACCGTATATCCTTGTTTTAGTGCAACAATTTTTTTGTATCCCAAAAGTTGAGAATAATCCAACACTCCAACAGATGTTGAAGCAACCAAGTTTGGATAGTCATAACTTGAGAGAGCATATTCTGGCATTGAGTCAACTTCAAAATATGAATATTCAACACGATAACTTGAATTGTTTGGCAAAATGTTTTCCTCAAGCGGGATCGCCCCTCCAAGAGAAACGGCAACATATCTTAGTTCTCCGCCAATTATTTGTCTGTCGCCAACAACAGAATTTTCATTTGGACTTGGCACAGACAAAACAACACTTTCAAGTGCGTTGACAACCTTCAAATTTTTCGTGATTTCAATTCCATTTTCGGAATAAACTTTTATTCTGTAATCGCCAACATTTTTCGCACTAACAACAAATCTCAATGTCAAGCCTTCTGCTGTTTGAGATTTGACTGCAATTGTTGAAAAGGCAAGACCCGAAACTTCTTCGACGTGGATTTTTGTGATGTCAATGTTTGCCGGAGCAACGTCCAACAAAATTTCAGCAGAATTTTGAGCAGAGTTTAGTTGAAGATTGATTTGTTCATCATTTTCAAAATTCATTTCTGTAATTCCAGAAAGAACATTAAATCTCAAAATTTTTGAAATTGGTGCATTTGTTTGAGGATTGACAAACTTTGTTTGCAGCAGAACTTCAAACGAGCCCGTCCTCACGTCGCTTTTTGCCCTTGCATAAACAATTTCTCCAGCATTAATTGTGTCGCCCTCAAAAAGCTCTTCGCCATTATTTCTGAAAAATTGAAGACAGTCAAAAACATTTTCGAAGTTGTCTTTGTTGAGAAGCACCATTTTTGAGTTCTCTGAAGAAACAGAAGTTGGCAGAACGCCAAATTGAAGCTTCTGCCCTTTTTTTGCTATTGAATAAAAGTTATAGAGTGTGAACTCAGTCAAATCTGCTTGGTCGTTAACCAAAATCGTTTTTGGAGCAAGTTCATATGCAACCGTAATTTCAGAAAGTTGTTTTTTGAGTTCGAACCCAACATAGCTCGCAAAAAAATTCAAACTTGTTGTCGTCCCTGATGAAACGGTGTCTGCAAATCTAACTGAAAATACGAAATCCGTATATTCAACTTGTCCGTTCGTTTTGTATGTTTTTGATGAGGAAATTTTTTTGACTGCAAGCCTTGAATTGCTTTCAAAATCCACATCAACTTCTCTTGAAGAATAAACCCTGACAACAACTTCTTTTTCGCTTTCAGAAAGCAAATTTGAAATTATGTTCAGTTCTTCAAGTTTGTTATATGTGAGCATTGATTCATTTTTTTCAAAAATCAAAACATCTCCATCGTCAAACCTTGATTGAGTTGCTTGTGTGTCTTTGTCGATTTCGACAAGTTCATCGAGAACATCAAGTTTGATTTCTTTTGGAGCGATATCCGAATTTGATGCAGACTGAACATTCAAAACAATTTCGTCTTGAATTGAATCCCTTGCAACTTTCAAAATATTGTTTTCAATTTCAAGTCCAGTGATGTCTTGGTTCGTGCCAAACGACACAACAAAGTCGGTTTGTGTGGTGTTGGTTGGTTCAAGATTGAGATTTTTCTCAACATCAATTTTCCACTCACCTCCACGAATGACCCAAAAATCGCCAGACTTAACGGTAAAGTTTTTTATTGGTTGAATGATGTTGACAACAAAAGTTTTTGTCACACCGCCTTCGAGGGTTCGTGCTTCGATGTTGACTTTGCCAGGAGCGAGTGCTTTGAGAGTTATGTAATTAATTCCATTTTTGTATTCTTGGGAGATTTTTACAAGCTTGTCATTATCTGGAGAAAAATTAAGTCTGCCACCATTTTCATCGCTGCTTCCACTGACACGAGCTTCAATCGTGATTGAGTCATCAGAACTTTCGCCAAGCACGATTTCATAGCTTGACTCCATCTCAATCGACAAGTTGTCATATTTACTTTTGCAGCCAACCAAACAGAGTGGAATTGCCGCAACCAATATCAACGCAAATAGTGCAAAAAACTTTTTCATATTTCTCCCCTAGAAAGTTTTGATCTATATATGAAGAATTTTATAATTTTTAATCTTTTGTTGTCAAATTATTTACATTATTTTGTGTTTTATGTTACAATTTAGTGTAGCAGTTGATTTATAACGATTAATTATATATAATTACGCACGTCCGCACGCGAGAGCTCTTGCAAGGGGATTTGCGTAAATTATTTCAATTAATTTATTTTACAAATCTGATTTGGTTTTGCTAAACTTATGGCCATGAAAGAAATCATGAAAGGTTTGGTTAAGGCCTGCAAAAAATACAATTTGATTGAAGAAGGAGACAGGATTTGCGTTGGGCTCTCTGGCGGAAAAGATAGCCTTGTCCTTTTGCAGGCATTGCAAAAACTCCAAAGAAAAATAAAAACAAAATTTGAAATTTTCGCTCTAACCATCGACCTTTCCTCAGGAAAACAAGACTGGTCAAAAATCAGTGAATTTTGCAAAGAGCTTGGAATCGCTCACGAAATTGTGACAACAAATATATTTGAAGTTGTTTTCGACATACGCAAAGAAAAAAATCCTTGCTCCCTCTGTGCCAAAATGCGAAAAGGAGTGCTTTATAGCACGGCAAAAAAACTTGGTTGCAACAAGGTCGCATTTGCTCATCACGCAGATGACCTGATTGAAACATTATTCATGTCAATGTTGTTTGAAGGAAGACTAAACACCTTTCATCCAAAAGTATATTTATCCCGTTCCAACTTAACACTCATTCGCCCTTTGATTTTGGTTGAAGAGAAATATATTATCAATCAATCTCAAGGACTCCCAATTCAAAAAAATCCCTGCCCAATGGACAAAACGAGCAAAAGAAGTGAGGCAAAAAAACTCGTTGAATCAATGTCAAAAATGGCGCCTTTCGGCAAAGAAAGATTGCTGTCAGCGATCACAGAAACAAATAGATATAACCTATTTGACAAACTTGATGAAATAATAAATATTTGAATAAATTTACAAAAAATAATTAAAAAACTTCGCCGTCTTCAAGGAAAGCCTTAATGTAATCAGCGGGGCTTTTCCAATTTAGCGGACGCATAGGAAACTGGTTGTATTTATAGTTATGCACCTTTAGTTGTTTCGCAAAATCATTAAACGAATAAAATGTATGCGTAGCATAAAAATATTCATTATCCTTGCGGTGGGAACGTTCTACCTTACCGTTATGCCTGGGTGTAAACGGACGTATCAGCTTATGATGAATACTGTATTTTTGCAAAACATTCTCAAACATAGTAGGAGAATGCTTGTTTGTGCAAAAACGTTTGGTAAACTCCATGCCATTATCTGTCTGAACGCATTCTACAGAGAATGGAAAAGCCTTTAAGACATGTTCTAAGAATACAGTAGATGAATAGGTGCTGTGTTCAGGGAAGGCTTCCAGATACCTGAAACGGCTATATTCGTCAATGGCTGTGTATTGGTAGAATTTTTGACCTTTGGCGTCACCGACAAGGCAAGCAGCGGGAACAAATTTGACATCGATTTGCACACGCTGTCCGGGGTAGTACATTTTCTCATAAGATTTTGGTATATACTTTGGATTTTTGGGTTTTACAGCCATTACGTTATTGCGGCGAAGAACGCGATACAATCCAGTAATAGAGCGAGAATAACCACGTTGCATAAGTTTCACCCAAAACACAACTAAACCATCATTTGGATTACGTCTGCGCATATTGGAAATGAGTTTAAGTTCATCGGGAGTGTGTTCGTTCGGATGGTGATTGGGTCTGTGAGATTTATCCGCGAGAGACTGGAGAGTGCCATCATACCGCTTACGCCAGCGATAAACATATTGACGGTTCGTTTTGTAACGAATAGCAGCCTTAGTTACGCCATATTTAAAAGAATATTGAATTAATGCTTGCCGAAAGCGCATAGTTTGTGTTATAGTATTCATGTACGGAAACTCCTTTGTGTAGTTTTGTGTGGTAGCTTAACTATAACACAAATTAGGACGTTTCCGTACACTTTTTTACTCATCATATTTTGTTATGGGCTTGCACCATAACAAAATATGACGGTGTGTAACACATCTATTGTAAACCAACACGAGAAGAGGAAGAGTAAAACATCTTCTTGAGGAATATTCAATAAATCTGTTATAATATCCATAGTGGAAAACCCCTTTCGTTAAGAATAATGTTTTACAACGATATTCTACAACAAAAGTTTTTTTTGTGAAATGAACAAAAGAACCCATCCCACAATAATTTAAATATCCTTTGTTTCCCTTTTTTCTTTTGAAGAAAAAGATTACATATGTTCTACGCAATCTAAATATCGAATATGTCTTATATCAAGCTTGAATTATTAAACAAAATCAAGAAAG
>OKWJ01000364.1_pt1 | contig 59964 bp, 51 predicted proteins | sample 1607121 | NCBI WGS metagenome assembly OKWJ01 (sample SAMN04414080, study PRJEB24778) | human gut metagenome | material: faecal | host: Homo sapiens | reverse complement strand
GGTGTTTGTTAAAATTTTTGTTTAATCCGAGTCAACCATTTTCAGGAAAGTACAAAGAATTTAGATATTAATTGGGATTATTTATCATCAAGAGTATGCTCCACACTTGCTGTTCCTTGACTTGAACGAGTAATAGGAATCAACCTTGAAATTGTTTTTTGATACAGAACTTAAAAGAGTGAGCCGGAGCTTTAGAATGCAATTTGTGTAGAAAAAGTATAAATATTGGATCGTTTTTGTCAGATGGTTGATAATTGTGTTATCTTTGATTGACTTGCTGTGGGAATCAAGTTTAAGATGCGTGTGAAATTTATACTTTTTAGATGAAATTATTAGTTAATCTATGTTCGTATTTGGGATATGGAATGTTGTGGGGAGTTAGTTTTCTGCCTCTACCCGTGATGTATTTGATGACGGACGTGTTGTTCGTTGTTTTGTTTTATGGTGTTCATTATCGTCGGAAAGTGGTCGATATGAATTTGCGGAATTCTTTCCCGGAGAAGAGCGAGGAGGAACGAAAGCGGATTGCCCGGAAGTATTATCGCCATTTGTGTGATACTTTTGCCGAGTTTTATAAATTGTGGCATATCTCGGAGGACGAGATCAAGAGACGCTGTGTCATGGTGAACGTGGATGTGCCACATCGCTATTTCGAGCAAGGACGTAGCGTGATCGCTTTTTCCGGGCATTACGGGAATTGGGAGATGATGTATTCTTATAAGTTGTGGGAGAAGAATGTCGAGTTGGTCCCGATTTATAAACCGATACATAATAAAGTCTTTGACCGGATGACTTGTAAAATTAGGAGCCGCTTCGGGGCCACGCCTTTGGCAAAAGCGGATACGCTACGGGTGATGTTAAGGAATCAACAGGAAGGAAAGATTACGATGACCGGATTTATCGGAGACCAGACGCCTAACCGACGTTCTCTTCATTTTTGGACTCGTTTCCTGAATCAAGATACGGCTGTGCTGGAGGGAACAGAAAGAATCGCCCGAAAGTTGAACCAACCGGTGGTTTTTGTGAATATGCGTAAGGTGAAACGGGGCCATTATCATGCCGAGTTTTACGATTTGTGTTCCGATCCGCAAAGCCTGGAACCGGGGGAATTGACTCGAATGCATATCCGGATGTTGGAACGTTTTATTCGAGAGGAGCCGGCGTATTGGCTGTGGTCTCATCGGCGCTGGAAGCATAAAAGGGTGGTTGTGGCATAAAAAAATCCAGGACTGAAATCCTGGATTTTTTATGAAGTAATGTTTTAATACTATTTCATTGCTTCTTCGATTGAAACCGCAACAGCAACGGTGGCTCCAACCATCGGGTTATTACCCATTCCGAGGAATCCCATCATTTCCACGTGTGCGGGAACGGAGGATGAACCTGCGAATTGTGCGTCACCGTGCATACGGCCAAGCGTGTCGGTGAAACCGTAGCTAGCCGGTCCGGCTGCCATGTTATCCGGGTGAAGGGTACGTCCGGTACCACCACCGGAGGCAACTGAGAAGTATTTTTTTCCGGTTTCCATACACTCTTTCTTGTATGTTCCGGCAACCGGGTGTTGGAAGCGGGTCGGGTTGGTTGAGTTTCCGGTGATGGAAACGTCGACTCCCTCGTGGCGCATGATGGCTACACCTTCCCGAACATCGTCAGCCCCGTAACATCTTACTTGGGCGCGTTCGCCTTTAGAGTATGCTTTTTCTTTTACGATTTTCAATTCTCCGGTGTAGTAGTCGAATTCGGTTTGCACGTAAGTGAAGCCGTTGATACGAGAGATGATCATGGCTGCATCTTTACCCAAGCCGTTCAAGATCACTTTCAACGGTTGTTGACGTACTTTGTTGGCTGATTTTGCAATACCGATAGCTCCTTCTGCCGCGGCGAAAGATTCGTGTCCGGCAAGGAATGCGAAACATTTGGTTTCTTCACGAAGCAACATGGCAGCCAGGTTACCGTGGCCTAAACCCACTTTACGATCGGCAGCGACAGATCCCGGTATACAGAATGACTGCAAACCTTCTCCGATAGCTTCTGCGGCTTCTGCGGCTTTTTTACATCCTTTTTTGATTGCGATAGCTGCACCGACTACATAAGCCCAAGCTGCATTCTCGAACGCGATGGGTTGAATGTCTTTACACATTTTGTACGGGTCGATCCCTTGGGCATCGCAGATGGCTTTTGCATCCTCGATGTCTTTTATTCCGTAATTATTTAGAACCGCGTTAATTTGATTAATCCGACGGTCGTAACTTTCAAATAAAGCCATAATTCATTTTAGATTTTATGATTTTAGATTTTAGAATTCGAGTTGGTACTTTCAATTTAAAATCTAAAATTTACAATTTACAATTAGTTTATTCTTGACGCGGATCGATGTATTTTACGGCATCCGCGAAACGACCGTATGATCCGGTTGCTTTTTCGACAGCTTCTTTGGGATCAATACCTTTTTTCAACATATCAGTGAATTTACCCAAGTGGATGAACTCGTAACCGATAACCTCTCCGTCTTCGTCAAGTCCCATGCGAGTTACGTATCCCTCGGCCATTTCAAGGTAACGGGTTCCTTTAGCCTTGGTTCCGAACATGGTTCCGACCTGGCTTCTCATGCCCTTACCCAAATCTTCAAGGCTGGCCCCGATGGGAAGTCCGCCTTCAGAGAAAGCACTTTGGCTACGACCGTAAACAATTTGCAGGAATAATTCGCGCATAGCCGTGTTGATGGCATCGCAAACGAGGTCCGTATTCAGGGCTTCCAATAAGGTTTTGCCCGGTAGGATTTCAGAAGCCATGGCCGCGGAGTGGGTCATCCCGGAACAACCGATCGTTTCGATCAATGCTTCCTCGATAATTCCGTCCTTGATGTTCAGGGTCAATTTACAAGCTCCTTGTTGAGGGGCACACCAGCCGATACCATGAGTCAATCCTGAAATGTCTTTGATCTCTTTAGAACGAACCCATTTCCCCTCTTCTGGGATAGGTGCCGGACCGTGATTCGGTCCTTTTTTCACAACACACATGTGTTGTACTTCATGTGAGTAAATCATTGTTTTTGTTTTTTGTTGATATATTGTTAAATACCTTGCTTTTGTTTTAAAACCGGGCAAAATTAACACATTTGTTTTGGATAAAAAACATCTTATAAAACATAAAATCGTGCATACGTTTGCATGACAAGGTGTTGTGATATAATGTATTACTGATGGGATTCCGATAGGGAGGAAATAATGATTGTTGTGTTTGGCTTTTTGTTGCTTTATGCCTAATTTTGAGGAATAAAATGTAAGAGGATGAAAAAGTTGTTATTTATTTGGCTTGTTGGAGTGTTGGTTTTCTTTTTCGAAAGTTGTAATGAGGCCCGGCAGGCAAAGTACGTGTTCTATTTTATCGGTGACGGCATGGGGGTGAATCAGGTGAACGGGACAGAAATGTATTTGGCCGAACTGGATAGTGTTGTCGGGGTGAAAGGGTTGAATTTTGCCAGTTTCCCGATTCGCAATTATGTAACGACTTATTCTTCTTATAATGGTGTTACTTGTTCCGCTGCCGCTGGAACTGCCTTGGCTACCGGGGAGAAGACAAAGAATGGCACGATCGGGATGGATAAGGAACAGAAGGAACCTTTATACAGTGTTGCCGTGCGGGCAAAAGAGGCCGGACGTAAAGTAGGGATTATTACCAGTGTCGGGATGAATCATGCAACTCCGGCAGCGTTTTACGGGCATCAACCTCGGCGGACGATGTATTTCGAGTTGGGGAAAGATGCTATCAGGACCGGGTTTGATTTATATGGCGGTGGAGGTATTATTCAATCCGTATCCCCGAAAGATTCTGCGAATCTTTTTGATTTGTTGCATGAGTCGGGATATTTGGTTGTTCGGGGAAACGAGATGTTTCGGGAAAAAATGGTCGAGTCGTCTAAATTGGTTGTTATTCAAGGCGGTCCCCAGACGACGTTACCATATGCGATAGACCGGGAAGAGGATGACCTCACGTTAAGTCAGATGACAGAAGGGGCGATTGAATTTTTAAACCGGGGAAAGGAGGGCTTTTTCCTGATGGTGGAAGGTGGTTTGATTGATTACGCTTGTCATGTGAATGATGCAGCCACGACTTTTCGAGAAGTGGTAGATTTTGCTGATGCGGTACAAAAAGCATACGAGTTTTATTTGAAGCATCCGGACGAGACATTGATCGTGGTTACTGCCGATCACGAGACGGGAGGGATCGTTCTCGGGACTGGCTCGTATCAATTGAATCTTCGGGTATTGGAGAATCAGAGGGTGTCTCTGGAGAAATTGACTCGTGAGATTCGGGAATTACGAGATATGAAGAGTAATCAGGTGGTGTGGGAGGATGTGCAGGAGGTTTTGGCGAAGAATTTAGGTTTTTGGAACATGGTGAATTTATCAACGGAAGATGAACAGGCCTTGAAAAATTGTTATCGAGAAACATTCTCGGGCAAGACCGTTGAAATGGTTAAAAATTTGTATTCGGAGAATGAGCCGATCGCTCAATTGTCCATCAATATACTGAATCGTCTTGCCAAGATTAGTTGGGCTAGTGGGGGACATTCGGCAGGTGTTGTTCCGGTATATGCTATCGGTGTTGGTGCGGAACGGTTTAATGGACGTTTGGATAACACGGATATTCCTAAAATAATTAGGGCTTTAGCGAAATATGAATAATAATTCGATTAACACTGTTTATTTTTTATTAAGTATTGTTGGGTGGCGTGATGTCGTTGAATTTAATTTCTTTATCAGCTTTATTTCGTCAATAAAATTGATAGAATGGAAAAGCGAGAGATTACTGGTGTACAAGGTCAAGTTAACAATATTGAGGTAATATTCAAAGAGTATTACGGCTCTCTTTGTTATTTCGCTTCCCGGTTCTTGAAGGACGAGGAGGTGATAGAGGATCTTGTGCAGGATGTTTTTATTACTCTGTTGGAGAAAAAAATGTTTTTCCAATCCGAAATCCATTTGAAGAATTTCTTGTATTTATCTATTCGAAACTCTTGTTTAAATTATATCCGTAGTATGCGTTCTAAGGATCGATACATTGCTTCATTGGCTTATGAAGAGTGGGCAGAAAATTTTGAGGAAAGTATTATTTTGACTGAAATCTATCGGGAGTTGGCAGCTGCTGTCGAGAAATTACCGGAGGAGTGTCGGAAAGTATTTCAGCTTTGTTATTTTCAAGGGTTGGATAATGAAAGTGCCGCACAAGAACTAGGTTTGAGTGTTAACACTGTAAAAGCGCAAAAAGCTCGCGGGAAAAAGATTTTAAGAGAGAATTTGAAAGATATTCTCCCATTGTTAATGTTGCTAAATCCTTTATTCTGAGGGATAATGAGACGTATGATAATTTAGGAATAAGGAGTAAATCGTATTTTTTTTGAAAAAATGAGATTCCGTTTAATCCTTTTGGGGGTGGGTCGTGTAATAATAGTGTATGAAAAATAATGGCAACACATATCTGTATGACATTGCCGCGATAATATTAGCGTATTTGCGGAATGAAATAGATGAGGAAGGACAACAAAAGCTAAATGCATGGTTGAAAGAGTCCGATTCTCATGAAGCTCTTTTCGTCCGGGTTCTGGATGAAAAGATGCAATATGAAGATATTCAAAAAATATTATCTTATAATGCAGGTGGTGCCTGGCAGGTTGTGAAACAAAAAGCAGCCCAGAGAAAAAGAAGAAAGCATTTGATGAGGATATATCAAATTGCGGCTGTTGTGGTGGTTGTTTTGGGAGTAGCAATGACTTTCTTTTTAAAAGAGGAAACTGCGGTTGTTCCGGTAGCTAAGGTAGAGAATATTACCCCGGGACGTTCTATTGCTAAATTAACTGTAGCATCTGGAGATGTTTATCATTTGGATTCGTTGAAGCAGGTCGATTTGGCGGTTTCTTTGGCGGCAAATGATGGGAAAGAGGTCGTTTTTACCGATCGGCAATTAGCGGAAAATGTAAAGGAAATAAGATATAATAAGATTGAGATTCCGAGAGGAGGAGAATATAAAATTACGTTAGGGGATGGGACCCGAGTGTATTTGAACGCGCAAACGGAACTGCGTTTTCCCGAAAGTTTTGCTAATAGTGAGCAACGTTTGGTGTATCTATCGGGGGAGGCTTATTTTGAAGTTGCTAAAAATCAGTCGAAACCTTTTATTGTACAATGTCGGGATTATGCGGTGAAAGTTTTGGGAACATCGTTCAACGTGAATAGTTATGAGGATGATAAGACCTCTAAAACGACGTTAGCTACGGGAAAGGTCGAAATTAATATGGGAGGAAAATTAACTACTCTAAAGCCTGGTCATCAGGCGATTGTAAAAGATGGAAAGGTGAACGTGGAGGAGGTTGATGTGGAAGTGTATACGACTTGGATGTACGAGAATTTCCGGTTCAAGAGCGAAAGTATTCAGGAGATTATGACGAAACTTTCCCGTTGGTATGCAATGGATGTGTTTTACATGAACGAGTCCGTCAAGAATTATCATTTTACCGGATACTTACCTCGTTATGCCAAGATTACTGATGTGTTGGAATTATTGAGTTTAACAACAAATATAAAATTTGATGTGAAAGGTAGAACAGTGACAGTGATGGAGAAGTTGTGAAAACCATAAAGCCGAAGCTGCAACTCCGGCTTTATAAAAAAATGTGTACTAAAATAAACCCCAAGGGGATTTCACAAATATAAAGATTTTTCTCCACAAACAAAATGATGTGTTTCAAACAATGAAAAATAATTTCGTTGAAGAAGTGTGTTATGTATAAATTTTTCGAGTTTTAATAAACATCAATTGCTTGGACTGAAGGCAAATTCACGTGGATTTGTCGGAATGTCCGGGAAGATGTGTGCAAAAATGACCTAAATAAATTATCGATGAGAAGTAAAATTAAAAACTGGGAGATCAGATGTAGCAAACTGTCATTAGGCTGCAAACTAATGATGGTATTGTTACTATTTACACATTTTGCGTTTTCAAGCGAAAATGCGTTTGGACAACAGACTATTACTGTGCAATTTGAAAAGCAATCGTTGAGTGAAGTTCTAAGTGTACTAAAACAAAAGACATCTTTCGAGTTCTTGTATAATGACGAGGAAATCAAAAGTGTCACGAATATCACTCGCTCTTTCACGAATGCATCTATACAGGAGGTTCTGAAATCTTGCCTTACGGGGACCAAGTACGGTTTCAAGATCGTGGATAACTTGATCGTGATAACTCCGGATGATAAAAAGAAAGATGGGGTTGAGAAACTCGTTGTGAGAGGTAAGGTCGTTGACGATGCCGGGCAGACGTTGCCCGGGGTAACGATCTTGTTGAAAGGAACCACGATTGGTGTGGTGACGGATATTGACGGGAAATTTAAAATGGAATTGCCGAAACAGGATTCTTTGATCTTGATCTTCTCTTTCGTGGGTATGGAAACCCAGAATTTAGATGTCAATAAGATGAAGGATCTGAGTAAAGAGGTGACCGTTCGCATGAAAGCAGACGTGACGGAGATGGAGGAGGTTGTAGTAACCGGGTATGGTCAGATCAAGAAACAGAGCTTTACTGGTAGTTCTGTGACTGTGAAAAAAGAGGATTTATTAAAAGTTTCACAAACAAATGTGATTGCTGCTTTGCAGACGTTTGATCCTTCTTTTCGTATTCAGACGAATAATCAATGGGGATCAGATCCGAATGCGATGCCTGAAATGTATATCCGTGGCCGTTCCGGTATCGGGGTAAAAGAGTTGGATCCGAATTACACGACAAAAGGTAATTTGGAGAATAATCCGAACTTGCCGACGTTTATCATGGATGGGTTTGAGGTAAATGTACAGAAAGTGTATGATATGGATCCGAACCGGATTGAGAGTATTACTATTTTGAAAGATGCCGCTGCAACAGCTATGTATGGTTCCCGTGCAGCTAACGGAGTGGTGGTCATTACTACAGTAGCTCCGAAACCGGGAGAGGTGACGGTTACTTATTCTTTGACAGGTGGCGTGACTTTCCCGGATTTGTCGGATTATAATTTAGCTAATGCGGAGGAAAAGTTGGAAATTGAACGTCTTGCGGGACTGTATGACCCGGAAGAAGGAGCCACAAGTATTAGTAAACAAGATGCTTATTGGAGAAGGTATAAGAATATCGCAGAAGGTGCGGATACGGATTGGATTTCAAAACCGTTGAGAAACGCAGTCACTCATAAACACAGTCTGTATATTGAAGGTGGGAATTCGGATTTGCGTTATGCGTTGGATGCTTCGTTTAATGGAGACAATGGTGTGATGAAGAAATCCTATAGAAATAGAACCGGAGTTGGTTTTTCCGTGGATTATCGCTTGAAAAACTTCCAAGTAAAGAATTATATTTCTTATGGTTATGTAAAAGCTCAGGAATCTCCGTATGGTTCTTTTAGTGATTATACCACGTTATTACCTTATGACCGTTGTTTTAATGAAGACGGTTCCATGAGGAGAAAGTTACAATTTACTCAAATTAAAGGTCTGAGCGCCTTGAATCCTTTGTATGAGGCTAGCCTGCAGAGTTATGATTATGACAAGTATGATGAGATTATTGATAATGTCAGCGTGAATTGGTTTATCAATGACTATCTGTCAATGAAAGGCCAATTCAGTGTTACCAAACAATTTACAAAAGGAGAACGTTTTGTTGATCCTGAGTCCAATAAATCATCAACCCAAGCCAGTTCCAATGAGTTGCTGACAGGTGATTTGTACGTGGACAAAGGTGAAAGAACCATGTGGGATGCTCAAGCATTTTTATATTACCAACAGTCGATAGCCAAGAATAATATAAATTTGTCTGTGGGATTTAATGCCACTTCTGATTTTACGGAAAGCACGTCCACTCATTATCGTGGATTCCCTTCAGGAGAATTTCATTCTTCTAACTATGCGGCAGAAGTAGTGGATAAACCGACAAAATCACAGAGTCAAGCACGTTTGTTTGGTATGATTGCCAGCTTGAACTACACGTATAATGATATTTACTTGTTGGATGCTTCTGCTCGTTTTGACGGTTCTTCTGAATTTGGTTCTAATCAGAAATGGGCTCCTTTCTGGTCAGGAGGTTTGGGTATCAATATTCATAATTACGGATTTATGCAGAATAATGGTATCTTTAATCAATTGAAAGTACGTGCCTCTTATGGACAGACCGGTAAGGTGAATTTCCCTTCTTATTCGGCAATTACAACTTACGAGGCTCAATTTGATGAATGGTATGTTACAGGTTACGGTGTTAAGCTAAAAGCTCTTGGAAATGAAGATTTATCTTGGGAGAAAACGAATACATTCAATATCGGATTGGATATGCAGGTATGGAATGAACGTGTGACTTTTAGTGCGGAATGGTATAATAAGAAAACCATTGATTTGATTACGGATGTAACCGTGCCGACTTCTTCCGGTTTCGCTTCTTATAAAGATAATATGGGAGAAATTCGGAATCGAGGATACGAGTTTAATATTCGTGCCAATATTATCCAGAGAAATGATTTGTTATTTGCTTTATGGGGAAATTTCGCCCATAACAAGAATAAAATTATGAAAATTTCGGATGCCTTGAAGGCTTATAACAAACAGGTTGAGGAATTCTATAATGATCCGAGTAATAACAATGTGGCAGAGGTGAAGACCAAATATGAAGAAGGTGGATCTACGACATCTATTTTTGCCATGCGTTCTTTAGGTATAGATCCGGCGAATGGTCAAGAATTGTTTATCACTCGGAATGGAGTTATTACTCACGAGTGGAGTGGGGCCGATCAGGTGATTGTTGGTAATACGGAACCCAAGGGACAAGGATCATTCGGGTTAAATGCTTCCTATAAAAACTTCTCATTGTTTGCTTCTTTCATGTACGAGTTTGGTGGGCAGGAGTATAACTCCACTTTAGTAAGTAAGGTCGAGAATGCGGATATTCAATATAGTAATGTGGATAAGCGTGTGTTGACAGATCGTTGGCAGAAACCGGGAGATGTTACCCCATTGAAAGATATTAAAGACCGTTCAACAACAACGAAACCTTCTTCTCGCTTCGTGCAAGATAATAACGTGCTTTCATTGAATGCTTTGACTTTGAGTTATGATTTCAATTCTCAATTAATCAAAAAAATAGGATTGAATGTGTTGAGATTAGAGGTGAGTACGAATGATTTATTGCGTTTCTCTTCAATCAAACAGGAGAGGGGTACAAGTTATCCGTATGCCAAGACAGTGAATTTTACGTTGAGAGCAAGCTTTTAATAAAAAAAGATGAGTTATGAAAATGAATAGATTACTACTTATATGTATATTACCGGTATTGTTTTCGGCATGTGATAACTGGCTGAATGTACAACCGGAAGAACAAATCAGTGAGGAAGAAGTTTTCTCTACCGGAAGCGGTTATCGGAATGTATTGAACGGGGTGTATAAATCATTATCCGGAATAAATATGTATGGCCGGGAAATGACTTGGGGTTTGATGGATGTGTTAGCTCAATGTTATAATGTATCAAAGATGCCGTCTGAGTATCCGGGAAGGCAATATAGTGAGGGGGCTGCTCTTTACGATTATGAATACATGGATTTTCATAAATTGCCTCAAGCGATTTGGGAAGAAGGATATAATGCTGTAGCCAATTGTAATAACTTGATCGCCCATGCTCGTCATGCAGATCCGGATTTATTTGAACTTAAAGAATCTGAAAGAGCATTATTGGAAGGCGAAGCATTGGCATTACGTGCTTTTATTCAATTTGATATGTTACGAATTTTTGCCCCGGCACCAGTGACTTCTCCTAAAGGAACTTATATTCCGTATATTAAAGGTTATCCGGAAGTACTGTCTGTGAAGTTGTCTGTAGAGGAGTGTATGAAGAATGTAATACAGGACTTGGAGGATGCAAGAAAGTTAGTTTATAAATATGATTCGACTAATGTCAGTAGATTAAGAATTGAAGATCGTTTCAATGGTCCTACTGATGGACGCTTTTTCTATTATCGGGGATTCCGGATGAATTATTATGCTGTTTCCGGTATTTTGGCTCGGGCATATTTATATAATAATCAGCCTAATGAAGCATACAAAATTGCAAAGGAAATTATTGATTTCCAGAACAATACGAAATATTATAATTTTACTTCGGCAAGTAAGATGACGAAGGGGAATTTGAAATTTTACGATGATATTTTGTGCGGTTTTTATTCAACAAAATTAACCGATTGGGACAAGGCGCTGAATGATGTTCTCGATGCTGATGGGAATCAATTGTTTATGGAGGTAAAAGAGGTGGATAATTTGTTTAACGGAGAAACGGATGACTATCGTAAAAGGTATCAATTGAGTGCGGTGAATCGTTTGATGAAATATGCTTATCAAAACAATGCAACATCAGAAGGAATATTGAGTTCGAATTTGATCCCGATTATTCGAATGAGTGAGATCTATTATATTGCAGCAGAGGCTTGTTTTGATAAAGACCCGTCTGAGGCAATTGATTATTTGATGCAAGTGAAAAAGGGACGTAATCTGAGAAATGTTGATTTATCAGGAATCACATTAAAGTCTGATTTTATGGATAGATTAATTTCAGATGCCCGTCGGGAATTTTTGGGCGAAGGACAGATATTCTTTATGTTTAAACGATTGAATCAGTCTGTGCCGACTGTTAATAATTGGAAATCAGAGAATTTTGTTTTAGATGTGCCGGATAGTGAGAATATTTAATAGCTAGGATTATGAAAAAGTATATATTAGTTCTTATAGCCTTGGTATCACTTTATTCTTGTGATGAAAGGGGAATTTTGGAAAATTCGAATGATGTTTCATATATCTATTTTACAAAGAATGCAACAAATGATAGTACTTCAACATCCTTCTTTTTCTATCCTGAAGGAGATATTTCAGTACCTGTTGCCATGAGTCTTTCTGGTAAAATGTTTGATGAAGATTGTTCTTTTAAGTTAGAAGTAGTAAAAGAAGAAACGACATTGGATGCTGCAAATTATGATATATCGGGAGATTTTGTATTTCATAAGGATCGAGTAGCGGATACGATTTATATCACGTTCAAGAATAGTGAGATTTTATCTTCAGAGATACGACGTGTCGTGTTTAGAATTGCTGATAGTGAAAAATATGCTCAAGGAAATACTCCCTTCCGTACGGCAGTTGTATCAATTTCAGATATTGCTTCTCGACCGGAATGGTGGGATGAAGATGAATGGGTGATCTGGGCAAACTTAGGTGAGTTTACCATCAAAAAGTTTGAGTTGCTGATTGAGGCTAACGGGGGTATTCCAGAGATTACGCTTGATGATTCGGATATGATTCGTCGGTGTGCTTTGACTTTGAAAAGGTATTTGGAAAAATACGGTCCTTTTATAGATGAAAATGGAGATGAGGTTTCTGTACCTGTTATTGGATAAAATAATATATGGAATTTATGAAAAAGTATTTATTGATAATAGCTGCCCTGCTTTCTCTTACAAGTTGTTTGGATAACAAATTGGATGAGAGTTTCAAGGAGATAAATGAAGTTAAAAGATGGGAGAATATAGAAGAGAGTTATTCCGTTTATGCCGGGGAAGAAATTGTATTAGCTCCTCAAGTGGTACTTACTATTGACAGTCTTAATCCGGAGTTGGAATTTGAGTGGTACGTGGGAACAGAACTGGTGTCAACGGAACCTACATATACTTTTATGTCTAATAATATAGGCACTCATAATGTAACGTTTTGTCCGATTGATAAAAAATCGGGAATGCATTTTAATAAATTGATTAGGATCTCCGTACAATCTCAATATGAAACGGGATGGATGGTGTTGTCAGAGGAGGGGAATAAGTCAATATTGTCAATCGTGATGGGTAAAAAGGAAAAGACAGAAGATGATGTAGAGTATTTGAATTATATCGGGGTGAGAAAGGATATTTATCCGTTGCATAATGATGGACAGTCCTTGGGTTCTGGACCACGGAAACTTGTAGAGCACTATGTGCAAGATGATTATGCTACAATTCCCGGAGAAATTATGGTACTACAACAGGATCAGCCGTTGGAATTACATGGATTTTCAATGGAAAAAGAGGTTTTTGTTTCCGATGAATTTTTGGTCGGGGCTCCGTCTAATTTTAATGTTGTAGATGCAACTCAGTCTGCTTCTGGAGGGTATTTATTAAATTCGGACGGTACGATTTTGTACAAAAAAAATTATGATTTAGAAGCTTATCATGTTGGTACTTATTCGGATCTACCTCTTTTTGATGGTAAAAAATTTAAATCTATAACACCTTCAATTTACCCCCAGACTCCTTATTTATTGGCTTTGGATGAGGAGAACACGTTGTATGGGATTTGGGAAAAGGAATCACGTCCCACGGGTGATTTTTATTATAATGCCGAGTTAGCCCCTTTCTTTACCGAGGAGAGTGATGTGGATATGTCATTATTTCAAAATATAGAAGGTAAAGTGATCGGTTCTGGTTTCCATCATTCAGATTCATACGTGACGATTATTAATCAAAATGGGAAGTATTTGATGAATAATTACCAGACTTATCCTTCTGGAAGAAGAGGGAGTCGTTCTGTTGAGATATTGGAAAGCAGAATTCATGAAATATCGGCTAGTATGTTTACTGATTTTGTGGATATGGCCGTATTGCCTTACCGCGACTATATGTTGATAGCTTCCGGTAATACGCTTTATTTCCATGAGTATTACCGTGATAACTTTAAAGAAGGAGTTGTCAAGACTTTCGATCATAAGATTACTTCTATTGCTTTCAAAGATTTCAATCCCTATCGACATGAAGCTAATGCTCATGTTGCGATAGGTTTGGAAAATGGTGATTTGTACATATTTGAGATTGATGATAATGATATGACAAAGACGACTCCATTGTTTGAAGCACATGATCTTGGTAAGATTGTAGATGTTATTTTTAAGTATAGCAGTTGGGGTGACGTTAAGTACGGATACTTTTAAAATGTGATATTGTTATGTGCAAGGGGGGCTTGGGCCCCCCGAATTTTTTGATATAGAAGGTTGGATGTTTGTATGTAAATAACCGTGTATGAAAAAGTTTTTAATCATATTGTTCTTGGCATTTGTAGGATCGATAAATGCCCAGCAAAAGGCAAATTATGCTTTGGCAGAGAGGTTTCGGGAATTGACAACAATGCCGATAGTAAAGTATTCATTAGATCTACATCCTCGTTATATTAATAATACAGATCGTTTTTGGTATTCTTTCTGGACTGAAGAAGGGAATAAATATTATCTGGTAGATCCGGAAAAACGTACGAAAAGGTTACTTTTTGACAACGCTGAGTTATTGGCTAAAGTTAGTGAAATTACTCGTCGAGCTCATGATACGAAGTTATTAGACTTGCATTTCGAGTTTGATCCGGATGGGGAAACTATCCGGTTTTACATGGATGGTCGTAATTTTACTTATAACGTATATACAAAGGAATTGCAGGTTGTGGAGAAGCAGAAAGGAAAAAGTTATTCTCCTTATTGGATGTATTATTCTGCGGATAGTGCTTATATGTTATATGCAAGACATCACAACTTGTATGCAGTGGGAAATCCTGCCAAAGGGAAGGATACAACAGAGATTCAGTTAACGAATGATGGTGAAAAATATTATTCTTTCAACCGGGAGGACGAAGGAGAAATGGAGGGACGTTTCGGTTGTGAGGCCCATTGGCTTAAAAAGGGACACCGGTTTTATGCTATTCGGGAGGATGCTCGTAAAGTAGAGGAATTGTGGTTAATTGATGCATTGGCAAATCCTCGTCCGAAGTTGAAAACTTATAAAGCTGAATTAGCCGGCGATAAAAACGTAATTCAGTATGAATTGATTATTGGTGATTTGGATACAAGGGAAGTCCGGAAAATAGATATTAGTCGTTGGAAAGATCAATATATTGATTTTCTGTATACTAGCAATGATGGTTTGCGTCTTTATTTTCAACGTTACAAACGTACATGGGATGAGACGGAGATTTGTATGGTAAATACAGAAACGGGTGACGTGAAAGTTCTAATTCACGAAGAGGATAAGCCTTATTTGGATTATCAAATGCGTGCTATTCATTTTTTGAATGATGGAAACGAGATTCTGTTTCGTTCGGAACGTACCGGTTGGGGACACTATTACTTGTATGACAAGGATGGGAATTTGAAGAATCAAGTGACTTCCGGGCCTTGGGTGGCTGGACCAATTCAGAAGATTGATACGGCTAAACGGCAGATTTATTTTGTAGGATTAGGTAAAGAAAAAAATATAGATCCTTATTATTACGTGTTATATCGTGCCGACTTGGATAAGAAGGATGCTGTCACGTTGTTGACTCCGGAGAATGCTTCGCATGACGTGGCGATTGCTCCGTCAAGCCGTTATTTCGTGGATAGTTATTCTAGAGTTGATTTGGAACCAGTGAACGTGCTACGGGATCGGCAAGGAAAGGTCATTATGGAGTTGGGGAAACCGGATCTTCGCCGGGTGTATGAGATGGGGTGGCGTACACCAGAACGTTTTAAAGTGAAAGCGGCAGATGGCGTGACTGATATATATGGTATAATGTGGAAGCCGGCAGATTTTGATTCAACGAAATGTTATCCGATTATATCTACAGTGTATCCGGGTCCATTTTATGAATACGTGCAAACCCGTTTTACACTGGATGACGATTTGAATACTCGTTTGGCACAAGTCGGTTTCATCGTGGTGGCTATGGGACATCGTGGAGGAACACCCATGAGAGGGAAGGCTTACCATACTTACGGATATGGAAATCAACGGGATTACCCGTTGGCTGATGACAAGTATGCAATAGAGCAGTTGGCTGATCGTTATTCTTTTATTAATGGTAAAAAAGTGGGGATGTACGGGCATTCAGGAGGTGGATTTATGACTGCTGCGGCAATTTGTACCTATCCTGATTTTTATAGTGCGGCTGTTGCATGTGCGGGAAATCATGACAATAATATATACAATAAAGGGTTCGTGGAGATCCATTACGGGGTGAAAGAGAATAAACGTGTGATCAAAGATAGCGTGAATGGAGATCGGGAAGAGATTACTTTCGAGACCAAAAGCAAAACGAACCAAGAGCTGGCAAAAAATTATAAAGGAGGATTACTGATCGTGACGGGGGATATGGATAAAACTGTGCATCCTTCGCATACATTCCGGGTGGTAGAGGCTTTGATTCAGGCAAGAAAAAATTTTGATATGATCGTTTTGCCCGGTAGTACGCATGGCTTCTTTGGAGAGAATGGTGATTTCTTCGAACGGAAAATGTGGTTCCATTTTGCCAAATATTTGTTGGGCGATGATTCAGCCGATTATCAGGGAGATATCGATTACTTCATGAAAAAGCGTTGATTTAAATGAGGAAATATCTTGTATTATTATACAGTCTGTTATTTCTTGGAATAGCAGACTGTATATCTCAAAAAAAGCCTCTGGATATGGAGGCTTATAAATTGTGGCGAAGAGTGGAGGGGCAACAGATGTCGGAAGATGGGAAATGGGTGACTTATCGCTTTGTTTATATTGATCAGGAAGGGCATGATAAGGATGTTCCTGTTACTTATTTACGTGATATGACATCTGGTAAGGTGTACGAGTTTCCTAATGTCCGGGAGATGAGTTTTTTTAACCGTGGAAGAGGATTGAGGTACGTGGTGCAGCCTTCACCGCTTGACACGTTGAAAGAGAAAAAAGATTCTCTTTTTTTGTTATCCTTGAAGGATATGAAAAAAACTTATTGGGATAAGCCTTACGGTTTTCGGGAGTCTCCCCATTCTCCTCAGATTTCTTATTCCTATCCGATTGATCCAGAGGGGAAGAATCGGGCCCTTCGTCGGTTGATTGTTTGGAATTTCGAAACCGGGGATTCTGTACGAATAGATAGCGTGGAGAATTATTTTTCTGTAGATGATTATAAATCTGTGGTTTATATCCGGAATCATAACGGAAAGAAATCTTTACGAATGGGGCCAGTAAAGGGGAAACATCGGGTTATCTATGATGACGAAAAGGCCGTTGTTACTAATTTTTCTCTGAACCAAGGGGGACAGGAGGGAGTGTTCACGGTGGCTTCGGATTCTTCATATTTGAGAGAGCCGGATTTATTATACACGTTTTCATTTGTTGATGGGAAGTTTCGGTTAGTGATGGACACGAAAGAGGTGGTCGTGTCGGACGAATATAAAGTTCGAGGAGGGATTTATTCTGTTTTCAATAATGGGAAATATATATTCGTGGATGTGGGATTACAGCAACAGGAAGAGCGTAAGCCGAAGGCGAAACCGGATAAGAGTTTCGAGTTGGAGTTGTGGAAATGGGATGATGAAGTCTCACAGAGTAGGCAGTCATACGGATCAGGAGGAGGTAGACGAAAGATGCCTAAATACGTGTATCACGTGGATTCGAAAAAATGTGTACTGGTGGCACCCCCTCATATGGATCAGATATATCAGCCGAGTTGTGACGAGTATTGTTATGTTATTATTGCAGATGAAACTCCTTATCGGAGGCTTGCGGATTGGCGAGATGAAGTAACGGCAGACTTGTATTTAGTGAGTTTGAAAACGGGTGAACGGACGTTATTATTTAAAGATTTTCGGCAACGTCCCGTGTGGAGTCCGAATGGGAAATATGCCATGCTGTATCATGCCGAGAAAAAGGTATGGTATAAGTTGAGTCCTGAAACCGGAGAATTGACAGATGTTTCGAGTCCGATAGGATTTGCGGTGCATAACGAGGAGCATGATCTACCGAAACCCGCATCCCCCTATGGTATCGCAGGTTGGTTGGCAGGTGGGGATCAAGTTGTCCTGTATGATAAATATGATATGTGGGTGGTGGATCTTACTGGTAAACAACCCACGTATTCATTAACGAATGGCTGGGGACGTGAAAATGGTATTTCTTTGCGTTTGTTGAAAGCGAATCGAGAGATGCGTTGGATTAATCTCAAACAGGATATTTTAGTGCATGGTTTAGATCGTGAAACGTTGGATCAAGGTGTTTACGTGTTGACTCCTAGCCGGAAAATTAAAAAGTTGATGTCTGGGGCCTATGATTTGTATTTTAACCAGCAGTCCGAGGATGGTAAATTTTATCTGTTTACCCGTCAGAGCTATACGGAGTTCCGGGAGCTTTGGTGGAGTAAGAATGATTTCACACGTCCCGTACGAATAACGAACACGAATCCTCAACAAGAGGATTATTTGTGGGGAAGTGTACAATTGGTAGAGTGGACGAATTTTGAAGGAAAACCGAATCGGGGTTTGTTGTATTTACCGGAGAATTATGATTCAACGAAACGTTATCCTGTCATTGTAAATTTCTACGAGACTCACACGGGAGATATTCATACTTACCAACTTCCCTCTCTGAGTAGTGCGATGATTAATACGGTAACTTATGTAAGTAACGGATACGTGGTATTTATGCCGGATGTGCATTTTACTATAGGGACTCCTGGTGAAAGTTGTTATAATGCGGTGGTCAGCGGGACTCAAATGTTGATAGATCGTGGTATTGCAGATAAGGATCGTATCGGAGTACAAGGGCATAGTTGGTCCGGTTATCAAGTGGCTTATCTCGTGACACGAACCAATATGTTTAAATGTGCCAGTCCGGGAGCTGCCGTATCTAATATGGTCTCTGCTTACACGGGTATTCGTACAGGAAGCGGTATGCCTCGAATGTTTATGTACGAGGAGACACAAAGTCGGATGGGGAAGACGCTTTGGGATGACCCGGAGGCTTATATCAAGAATTCGCCTATCTTTTACGCAGATAAGATTCAGACTCCATTATTAATATTTCATTGTGATGGGGATGAGGCAGTGCCATATTCAGAAGGGTTAAATCTTTTCTTGGCAATGAGACGGTTGCATAAACCTGCGTGGTTGTTGAATTACAAGGGAGATAGACATTTCCTTTATAATAAGGCTGCTGAGATTGACTGGACAATCCGTCTACAACAATTCTTTGATTATTATTTGAAAGATGCTCCGATGCCTCGTTGGATGAAAGAAGGAATTAATGCGAATGAGCGTGGAGTTGACCAAAAGTATGACTTTGTGGAATAAATCATGTGTTTAGATAAATATAATTTTAATTAAAAATGGAAAAGATGAAAAAGTTATTGTATGTTGCCTTGACTTTATTTTGTTTTGCTTGTGCTAGTGATCCTCAAAAAGAGATGGAAAAAGCAATTGTTGGAGAGTGGTGTAATCCTTACACGTATGAGTCAACAGGCGAATTAAAAGGATTTAATTTTAAAAAAGGTGGCGAGTGTGAGGCTATTAATATTCCTAGTTTAGATTTGAAGACCTGGGAAATTAAAGATGGTTTTTTGATTGTGAAGGGATTTGATATTACAGAGGACGGGACGAAAGAAGTTTACGAGACGAAAGAAAAGATAGGTTTGTTGACTCGTGATTCGTTGTGTCTTGTTGTTCAAGAAGCTAGTCCCCGTATCGCTTTCTTGTATCTGAATGCGAAAACTCTAAAAAAATGACTTTCTTTATTCCTGCTAGTAATTACTATGAACGTCATCTTTTCTTAGTTTTGAGAAGATTATAATGGCTTGTGTAGATATCGAATTGCGTGGGATAAGGACATTTCTTAATTTCTGGTTCGGAATGAAAAATACCCCAAAAGCATATTTGACTTTGGGGTATTTGTATTTATTCTTAGACTATATGTAACCTCCAACCTTAAGTGTGATATCAACGATCTTTCCTAGATTAACATTTACATCTGATTCCCAAAGGAATTTCTCTTGATCTGTTTCAAGTTGTTTCGCTTCCTCCGTGTTAAGTAATAACACCCCGCCGTTATCTAATCCGATTAATATTTGTGTGCCATAATAGTCACGGCCATTCATTTCAACGACATTTGCTTTGCAAGTATAATAGTGTCTAAACCCGTTTTTAGGGGAAGTTCTGTCAAATAGATAGATCTCTTTCCCGTGGGCAGCAAATATATATTCGTTTTGTGGTGATGGAAGTGTGTAAAATATACATTCTTCTAGAGGGATAGGAGCCGTTATGAAATAATTAACCAGAGCCTCTCTGTTTTGATCACCAATGGTTATTTCCGGATAGGTGAGTCCCTCACCATCATATTCCCGTTCGATTTCGAAATATTGATATTGATATGTTCCGTCTGCGTTCTTTAAGAACATGGTATACCCGGCATTGGTACCCCAATCCATCGTAACATAACCAATATGTAACACTTGACTGTCTCCTAGGTCTGTTAGAGGAATGAAATTTTCGGGCCAGCCATCATTAGGAGCGGGTAGTTGAACAACCTTCCCCGATATTTTGATGTCTTCCCAAGAATCTTGCAGATCATGTATTAGCAAAAGCCTGTTTTCCGGTTCTGTTGGTGTCCCGACAGAATGGAGTAACGTGAATTCTTTGGCTTGAGATCGTTCGCTGTGAATGAGATGGCCGTGTACCTCTTTGTTTTCAAAAAGCAAAGGCGTGTGGATATAATAGCCACTTTGAAATAATTCCAGGGTTTCTTTAACCTTTGTATAGATTTTCCCGTCATAATTCTCGATCATGTGCGTGTAGGCCATCATCTCTGCATTTACCGGATGAAAATCTACCGGGTAAGTTCCGCCGGAAAAAGATTCAACAAGAAGAATATCTTTTTTCATGCTAAGACCATCCAAGTCAACAGATCCTTGTCCTCCTTCTTGAAAAACAACCACGTGTCCGTTAGAAGGGAAAATGTCGGCAATATGTTCTTGAATAAAAAGAGGTTGCGAACCTAATTCTTCTTGATTTTCTTTATAATAAATATCTTCAAGTACTTTATATTCCAAAATGACTCGTCCTAACTCGTCTCTTATGTGGTTACCATTTTCGTCCAGTTTTTCTCCGTATTGGATAAAGGAGAGTAGAGATTTCCCGTTCTTCTCGGATAGGACGAGATAACTCTTGTCTGTCGTGTAAATGCTGGTGGGGCGTATCGTTTTGGATTGCATGTATGTCAGATTGTTGTCCAGGTTTGTTACACGCAATACCAAATCTGATTGCACGTTTGTATCGACCGTCCATTCTAATTGTCTTTCTTTACCAATAACCCGGTCAGCAAAACTCCATTCAAATTTTAATTTTAAATCCGTACTGTCATTAAAGGCATATTTGAGTTTCGGATATACTTTAAGTGTCTCCCCGATAATTTGTTGCCAACTGAAATCAGGAAATTCTATTGTAATATCGTTTATTTTTTCGTAATCATAATTCCCTTTATCATCGTAACAACTGATAAAGTTCAAGATTATCAAAAATGATAGTAACTTAATTATAATTTTCATGATCGATAATTTTTTAATTAATAAACGGGAATTTCGTCTACCATGGGTGTTTCCCCATCTTTTCCCATGATATTGTTTTTGATGAGGTATACTTTAAATTCCATCGCTAATTCTCGCGCTTCTGAAAGACTTACTCCAGTTAGATCATTTACCCCGGTAGCGATAACAAAATGTTCAAATTTTTCGGGATAGTATTCCCCGAGTACGAATTTTTCCAAATCTCCATTCCACCAAAGTGGTTTACTTTCAATGTTATTAAAAATGACACGCACCATGTGTTTCCCGGCCAGTCCTGGAGTGAAGTTTTCATTGGCTACGATTTTAAATGTCACGTAAACTTGTTGAGTTTTTAATTCTGCCCTAACATTTTTACAACGGATACGGAGTGTATCTAGTGTTTTACCGGAGTGGAATACCCCTTCCGGCATCTCGTAATCTTCGGGTAATGCTGTCGTGAGTGAGTCAACCACTTCCACTTTGTATCCAAGATCTTCAGTTAACGGAAGGCCTGTAAGGGCGACGTAAAAAGAGACCTCATGCGTTGTTGCTCCCGGGTAGTGATAAAATGAGAATTTTACCGAATCCAATCCTTTCGATGAATCCGGGAAAAATAAGTACCTTGCAGAGGAATAGACCTCGACCTCGTCGGTATTGCAGGCACAAATTCCTGCTAAAATCAAGCATATATAAATGATGTGTTTTCTCATATCTTTATCTGTTTAGTGAATGGTCTCATTGTCTGGTTTGGGAAATACTAGATTTGCGGCTTGCACCCCGTCTTTAGGTGATACTCCAAGACGTTTGTAATAGAAAAATGCTTGCCCTTCCTGCATGAAATCACGCAATGCCTCTTTTATGATTTCTTTTTTAAAGGTATCAAGGTCTTTTATTCTTTTGCTCATCTCACCATAGCTGCCTGTTTGGCAGTTTCTGGCTCGTCTCACTACGTCTATTTTCTGCACGGCACCTGCGATGTCACCTTGACGGCACAAATGTTCTGCTTGGATGTAGTAAAGTTCACTCAATCGAATCATCGGTAGCATGTCTTGACAATTCTGATAATCTCCAATTTCGCCATCAGGAGCAATGTTTTTAGTGCAGACTTGATAATTACCGCTGGTTTTTACCATGTTGGTGAGACGAATATCTCCATTATCATCAAATAAAGAATTTTGAAGGTAGAATACCGTACTGCTCGTTCCAGTTGTCAAGCTGGCATAATCTTCCATGAGCTTTTGATTGGAAAGGCAGAAAAGGACTTCTTCGTATCGTTTTTTATTTTCATCCGTATAATAATATGACGTGAATACTAAGTTGGGGTAATAACCACCGGGATCCAGCTCAAAGGTGATGACATGTTCTGCCATATCGTACGATTTTTGGTAATAAGTGGCATCCAACTCTCCCATGTAATTGTACACCCGTGCTAATTGGGCACAGATCGCAAGGTAATTTAAGTGGAACCCTCTGTACTTGAAGAATAGATCTTGATTGGCTTCCTTGGCACCTCTTCCATAATCGATTCGGTGTCCATCTGTTAACATCATGCGCCAATCAAGCGTATCATGAGGGGCAACAAGATTTTTTGCTTCTTCCAGATCTTTGATTACTCGTTCCAATACTTCTTTTATAGAACGATCTGGTTCGAATGTCGACGGGTAGATCGTGAAATAAGGTATATACGCTTTGGAATCATTTGCGACCGGTGCGGGAGCGAAAAGTCTAAGCATGTCAAAATGTAAGAAAGCTCTTAAAGCCAACGCCTCCCCTTTAATTAACATCTTTTCATGATTCCGACTCCTAAATAATGAGGAATCTGTTGCGTCAATTTTACTTAGGATACTATTGCAATTGGCAATAGAATTGTATGCTTGTGACCAGATGGTCTGGATGATCGGTTTTACGTATTGATCTTCATAGTTATAACCTGTTGCAAGTTTATAATAAGCTGAAGAAGAATGAAATCCGCGGGTTTGATACAGTTGTCCCATGACATCCAGCATTCCCCAGCTTAATTCTTGCCCGTACATGGAAGAAGTTGCCATTTGTTTATATATACCGTTAAGTACGTTACGATACCCGTCCCCCGTGGCGAATAGTTGATCTTCATCCACCGTGTCCTGTGGGGTGACCTCTAGCCATGAATTACAAGAAGTACAGGCTAAAACAAATATGATCGAAAAAATATAAAGTATTTTCATGATCGCTCCATTTAGAAAGTTAGATTTAAAGAGAAATTCATTGTTCTGGCAAAAGGATAATCCAAGCCTCTTTCAGCCTTGATCGTGGACCAGTAGAATAATTCGTTTGCCCCGATCTCGAAACGTAACATACTTATTCCGGCCGTTTTCAACCAACGATAGGAATCGGCTTGTAAACTATACCCTAGCGTGATAGAGTTAAGAGATAAATTGTTATTCTTTTGCACGAAACGCTCTGTCGGTCGTGTAGTCGGAACTACAAATGATCCTTTTCGTTCTCTTAAGGCTATTTGTCGGTATTTTTTTATATCTCCTGGTTTTTGCCAACGCTCGGTCAACACGCGCTTATCTACATTGTTTTCGTATATATTGGCGTTTTCAACTTTGTCAACTAAGGTTTGATTGTAAGCCTCTCCTCCGAATTCATACATGAACGTTGCGTAAAGACTCCAGTTTTTCCAGGTGACGTTTACACCGAAAGTACCTTGTGCATCCGGTTCCGTGTTTCCGAGAACAACTTGTTCGCTGGAAGACCATGTTTGGGTTTGTCCTCCATCACGTTTAAGAAGGATTTCGTTACCCGTGGCCGGATCAATTCCAAGGGAACGCATTCCAAAAATGGAGGTGAGTGATCCCCCTTCTTCATATTTCAGGAAAGGGGCCGACTCGTCGTTTTCTTTAAAATGCTTGTCTACCGATTCATTGTATGATTTTAGGCTTTCGGATATTTTTAATATTACATTTTTGTTGTGAGCTAGATTGGCAAATAGAGCCACGAATAAATCTTTTTCTCGAATAATATTGGCTCTGAAATTCAATTCAAATCCTTTATTTTCAATCTGGCCGATGTTGTCCGAGTAAGTTGTAAATCCCGTGGAACTGGGAATAGTTACGTCATTGATCAGGTCAACGGTCTTTTTCCGATAATAAGAGGCATCCAGATACAGAAGATCGTGTAATATCCCGATTTCGATACCGATATTATATTCTTTTGTTGTTTCCCAAGTTAAATCTTTATTTCCCAAGGCCATTAGGCTTGCGCCTAAACCGGTTTTATACCATTCGTCCGTGAGGATTTTGAAGGTTGTCCGTGCGACATAAGAAGGGAAGTTTACTTTACCGGTTTCACCATAAGTCCCTCTTATTTTCAAAATATCAAATTTCCCCCAATCTTTCATGAATTTGTAATTGTGGATATTAATTCCAACCCCGAATGAACCGAATGGTGCGAACCGTTTGTCAGATCCGAATTCCGAAGAACCATCCATACGTACGGATGCGTCTAATAAATAGATGTTATTATAGCTGTAATTGAGGGTTCCTAAAAAACCGACTAATCGAGTGCTGTTCTCTGAACTACGGGGTTTCTCGTAAACTTCTTCGGCATAGTTCTGTGAATTAAGCGTTCCATTAGGGAATCCTCTGTATTGGGCAGAAACACTTTCCGTTTTTGTTGCTCGTTGATTAATACCGACTAGGAAGTTTAAATTGTGTTTGTTGATCGTTCTGTTATAAGAAAGGGTGGCTTGCATATCCCAGTTAAAATTATTTCCGTCAGTCGTGTGCAATTCTCCGGAAGTCGTGTTGTAATCTGAAATCGGATTTGTATTTTGCTTGGACAACGGGTCTAGAAAACGACGACTGTTGCTGAATTGTCTGGTAAGACTGAACTGTCCTTTTAATAATAAATAGGGATTAATGTTCCAGTTTATAGATAGATTATTGATAAATTCTTCTGTTTGCGATTTATCAAAGTTGTTTAGAGACGCCTCGTACATCGGATTCGGGAAAGTGCCACTTTCTCCCCAACTTTCAACTTCTTCCAAATAACGTCCGTTTTCGTCCTTATATACATTGTAAGGCAGGGCATTTGCATAATTGCTGAAAGAACCATAAGGAGTTTCTTTTGATTTTGTGATATTATAGGTCGTTTGGTTTTTCACCTGAAGATTCTTAAGATGATAATCCAACGTCACGCCTGCTCCCAAACGATCCCGGAAAGATTCTTTCATCACTCCATCCTCGTTATAATAAGACAGATCAACACCAAAGCGTAAGTTTTCTGAACCTCCTTCCACGAACAAGCTGTGTTTGTGGTTAAAGGCGGTTTGTAGAGGTAAGGATAACCAGTAAGTATCTATTCCTTTTACAACGTTATTGAGTTTTGCATTGTATCTTTTTTCCAAGGTAATTGCTACGTCGGATTGATAAGGTTCGAAAGCTCCGGCTAATACTTCTGTTTCCAGTTTTTCTTTTGCGTTCATTAAGTTATAGGCAGACAAATCCGGCATGGTCACTTCTCCTGTCAGACCGTAAGATATATTTAACTTTCCCGGTTTCGGGGCTACGGTCGTGATAATAACCACTCCATTGGCAGCACGAGAACCGTAAAGAGCTGTTGCTGCGGCATCTTTTAAAATAGTGATATTTGCAATCCGAGACGGGTCCATATCATATAATTTTTGCACGCTGATTTCAAACCCGTCCATGATGAACGTGGGTAAGTTCGGGTTATTTTGCAGGTTCCCTTTACTCGTGTAGTTGGGATCCAACTGTTTTACTCCAACACCGGAACGTCCCCGGATATACATTTCCGGCAGAGCATTCGGGTCCGAACCCCATTGGTTATTGGTTTGAATCCGAAACGACGGGTCGAATGCCTGTAATGCTTTTAGCACGTTCGTTTTTGAAACTTTCATGAGTTGTTCTTTCGATACGCTGACACTACTTCCCGTGAAACTTTCTTTACGTACTTTCCCGTATCCGGTGACCACCACCTCGTCCATCTCTGTCACGTCTTCTTTTAATTTGATCGTTAGTTCTTTTTGTTCATTCCCAAGCGCCACGTATCGAGTTTCATACCCCACGAACGAAACGACTAGCACTACGCTATCCATTTGAGGTATTTCCAACGTAAATTTCCCGTTGACATCCGTCACGACACCTAGACTGGTTCCTTGGATTAAGATGGTTGAGCCGGGCAGAGTGTTTCCTTGCATATCCATGACCGTTCCCGTCACTTTGCGTGGTTCAACCGTTTTTTTGTTATCATCTTTGGATGGATGGATGATAATCACGTCATCTTCGATTTCGTATGAGAGTTTTGTGCCTTCAAGAGCAACCCGAAGAAATTCCTCGATGGATACATTTTGAAGGTTTATATCCCGTTTCCCGTACTTGTTGACTTCTTCTACCCGGTAAAGAAAACGGTAATTCGTTCCGATGCGGACATTTTTAATCATCTCGTCAATAGTTGCGTTTTCCATTCTCACGCTTACTTTGATGATTTGGGCAGATGCATTTGCCTCAAAATTGATGGTCGTGATAAGCACCATCAGAAAGGCTGTTCGTAAGATCAAGAGCATTTTTTCCCACCTTTGATGAAAATCAAAGGTGTACTTTCGTTTTTTTTCCATAATTTTGAATACTTAATGGTTTAAATAATCAATTTCTAAATTGCTTGTTTATGAATTGGTTACAAGAGGGGATAATGCCAATATCCCTTCTTGTATTTTAATTTGATACTTCTTCCACCATAATATTATTTCCATTGATAACAAATCGAATAGATGTCGCTTTCTCGATCATGCCTAATGTTTTTCTGAAATCGCCGTATCGCTCCAGATCTCCGGTAAAATGGTAGGTCTTTACGGCTTGATTCGCATAGAACACGTGAATGTTGTACCAGCGGGAGAGGGTTGTCATGATTTCCTCAAGCGGTTTGTTTTCAAAGACGAATAGACCATCTTTCCACGAAGAATATAAACGGGTATCTACTTTGCGGGTGATCAAATTTTTCGTTGATTTGGAATAAACGGCTTGTAGGGAAGGGGTTAATGTAACTTTTTGTTTCCCGTCGGATACGTTGACCGATCCTTCGCATAATGTCGTTTCTATCGTATTTTCATCTTGATATGCTTGAACATTGAATTGAGTCCCTAAAACTTTTATTTCAATATCTTCATTCACTTTTACAATGAAAGGTTTTTCCTTGTCTTTCGTGACAGAAAAATAGGCTTCTCCGGTTAGAAAAACTTCACGCCTTGTTGAATCAAATTGTGTGGGGAAAGAAAGTTCTGAATCAGAATTTATCCAAACATGCGTTCCATCCGGCAAAATAAGTTCATATTCTCCCCCCTTGGGAATTTGGATAACATGCTTTTGCGTTCCCTGAAAAGATAAAGAATCTGAATTACCTGTATATTCAACGATATTTCCCTTATTTATAGCCGTAAAACCATTTCCAAGTTGTAATGTTTTTGAAGAATCTTGTCCGGATAGATTGAATTGCTTGCCTTCAGGGGTAATTAATATTGCCTTGGGACTACCGGCTTGAACCTCTGCCATGGGTAAACTCTCGTCCACGACAAGGATCGGCTCCTGCAGAATAAGGGTAGTGAACACGATAATAATTACGGCTGCCGCAGCACTTCCCCACCATACAAGATTTCTCGGAGGCTGCTTCTTCGGGTGAATACGTTTTACAACCTTTTGCAAGGAAGAGTTCGTGTCGAATTGGCTTATAAGTTCATCCCGTTCACGTTTGTTTGCGGGATTCAATATTTGCTCGTCAACGATGGCAGAACCGGATTCTTTTTTTAATTTGACCAGTTCTTGTTCCTCTTCAGGAGAGAGTTCCCCTGTCATTTTTTTTGCAAGAAATTGAGCGATCTTATATTCTTTTGCAAGTTCTGACATACATTATATGATTAGATGATGCTATTCTATTTGTAGAACACACGTCCATGTCAAAAGGATGAATGGAAAATTAATTATTTTTTACGACGTTTCCACCAGAGAGCAAGACTAAGTATCGTCAAAATGCCCGGTAGACCGCCCATGAAGAGAATTTTGATCCATACCCCGGCTTTTTCACCTAGATAAACTTTATCGTCAGATGTCCGTTTCCTGCTTGTGTCAACAGGGAATTCATCGTAAGAAAGTAAACGGAAAGATTCGGTGATAACACTGAAATTGGAAGCGTTAATACCATCTCGTTGACGACTCAACTCTCCATTTCCGATACAATCGGCATCTCCCAGAACAATAATTCGTTGTTCCTTGCCATTTACCTGTCTCGTCAGGTAGGCCATGGTTATGTTGGCTTTTTCAATCTCCCCGATAGCCGGATTGATCCGGGCAGTATCTTCAATGAAATTCGTCGTCTCCAATTCATTCCATGAATCGGTTGAGTCGCTCGTCAATAGCGGGGTTAGATTGAAACCCTTGTCTGCAACCTGTTCAATACCAACGGCAGAAGGCATGGTAATACAATAATTGTAATATGCCATGCGGTAAAAACTTCTGGTCAATCCGGCTGCTGCATGTGTCGCTTTGGAAAGAATAAGGTCTGCGGGATAATCTTTACTTTCTTGCACGAGTAATCCGGGCAGGAATGCTAAACCGAGCGGGGCTATGATTGCGTTCATTTGTTCTTGTCTACGCGGTTCGCCTGCGATCAAAAGATTTCTTCCCTGAGCGATATAATTTTCGATGATTACCTGCTCTTTCTCGGAAAGAGGGGTACGGACATCCGAGATAACGAGAATGTCTACATTTTCAGGTATTCTATCCAAGCTGTCAAGACAGAGCGTCATATTGTCGAATCCTTGATTAACAAGAGAATTACGGAATGCCTTATATCGAGAGAATGCGTAATAATCCCGGTCACCGGCACCATTGATACTTCGTTCCCCGTGTCCCTCCAGGAATGCTACCATGGGCGATTTTATAACCATACGTTTAAAAGCAGCCGTGATTTCCGTTTCTGAAGGATGACGCATATTGTCATCGTAAATGCGGAGAATAGATTTCTGCCCGTTTCCCCTTTCAATTACACGTGCAAACTTGTTGTATTCCCCGGAAAGGTCTTCTATTTTATGAATCTCTTCCGGAGTGAGAATATCTTTGACATCCCATTCCTCCACTTCGCATATTTTGGCTAAACGTTCTTCATCACTAAGCCCTGGGTAACGTCGGTCAAGACTGGAATTTTGCACTTTGTCATAATAGTAAACGTATTTGAGTTTCATTTCCGGTTTAAAACGAACAAACTTTTCGAAGCGTTCAAAGTCTTCATTATAATAACGAGGCATCCCACGGAAATAATCTTCGTCCAACATGTTAATGTAAGTCGTGATGGTTAACGGACCATCCAGTTTTTTCATTACGTCGATACTCTTCTGGGTTAAAGTGTTGTCTTTCATTTCTGTGGCATCATAGTACCAGCGAAGGACAGGGCGGGCGCTTAGATAACCGATAACAAGTGTCATGAGAATAACACCACCATAACGGAGTGAATTCTGGGGTACCGAGCGTTTTGTCCGTTCCGATTGTAGTCGAATGATCGAGAGCGTGATAAAAAGTGCGATGACCAGTAAGAAATAGAGCAAATCTTCACTACCAATCAGACCGTTGAAAAACGTGTCGGCCCGACCTGAAATAGAGAGCCAGTACGTAATGTCTCGAACAAATGAAATATCTTGTCCGACATTACCAATGTAATTCAAGGATGCCAGAATCGCCAGCGTGCCAACGGCAGCGACAACTTGATAGGATGTCAACGAAGACATGAATAACCCAATGGCCGCGTAAGCGCAAATCATGAGAAATATTCCCAGTAACGCAGTCATGACAAAGGGAGTGTCTATCGCCTTGATAGTAAAAGCCGTGAAAGCGTAATAAATAAACAAGATGGCAACCAGAATCAAGGCATAGATAATCATGGACAGGTACTTCCCGAAAATGATTTGCTTGTTGGTCACGGGAGAGGAATAAAGTAATTTTATGGATCCCCGGTTGTACTCTTGACTCATAAGTCCCATGGTTAGCAGGGGAATATACAAGTAAAGATGTTCTTGCATACTTGAAATAGCTCCGGACCACCCTAGAAGCAGGCGTTCCGTGGCCCCGTAAACGGTGTATCCCAGGGCTTGAGAGCGCAGGGCATCTGCCCAGGCTTCGGCATAAGCCATTCCTGATTGAAACGTGAAAATAATAAGAATAAGCCAGGCTATGGGCGAGTAGAATAGCGTGCTTAGTTCATTTTTTGTTATCTTTAATATCGTTTTCATAGATTGAATATACATTTACAGTTGTACTTTTTTCCCTGATAATTGGGCGAAAATGGAATCAAGCGATAGTCGTTCGAGTTGAATCTCGGTCAGTTGCCAATCGTTGGTCACGCTAAGTTGAACGATTTGCTCGCAAATGTCTTTTGACGCGTCAAACTTGATCCGGTAACAATGGCGATCAAGATGTTCCACTTCTTTGACTCCTTCTGTTGCTTGGAGTGTCAGCACGGAAGGAGTCGAGTCAAACCTGACCAATAGAGTCGAGGGAGCCACGTAATTGTTGAACTCGTCCATGCTCCCGGAGAATACGAGCTTGCCTTGTTCAATCATCTTGATATGATTGCAGGTTGCTTGAACTTCGGATAAAATGTGAGTGGAAAGCAACACTGCGTGATCGGTGGCAATTTCCTTGATCAAATGGCGTATTTCCACGATTTGATTCGGGTCGAGGCCATTCGTCGGTTCGTCGAGAATCACGAAACGAGGATTATGCACTATTGCCTGTGCGATACCTACCCGTTGCTGATAACCTCCTGAAAGATTATTGATAGTGCGTTTGCGGAAATGAGTAATATCGCAACGTTTCATCGTTCGTTCGACTGCGGCGGGAATATCCCGGGTACACATAAGACGTAGATGGGCACAGTACGTGAGGTATTCCTCTACCGTGATATCTGGGTAGAGTGGCGGCTTTTGGGGGAGGAAGCCGATGTGTCGTTTTGCTTCTACCGGGTTGGTGTGAAGGTTATAACCGTTAAGATAAACCTCCCCCTCGGTCTGATTAAGCACGCCGCAAATGATATTCATTGTCGTGGATTTCCCGGCTCCATTGGAACCGAGCAATCCTAACACTCCTTTTTCTTTGATTTCGAAATTGATGTCTTGAATGGCCCATTGTATATGGTATCGGTGAGATAAATGCTCGACCTTTACAATTGAATCTTCCATATATTAATTCATTTAATGTTAACACTGTTGACTTCTTTAAAGCCTATGCGAGCTAGTATGTCAACGTCATAAATCGTATATCATAAATCTTATCTTCCTTTACGCCTGTACCATACCATGAATCCGGCAAAAGCCAAAATGAACGGTATCACCCCCATGGCAAAGAATTTAATCCACGGCGAGGCTTTTCGGGATAGGAAAATAGTATTGTCAACCGTGTCAGGGCGGGAGGTATCGATCGGGAATTCTCCATAGGACAACCATTTAAATGTTTCCGTGATAAAGTTGAAATTGATGGCGAAAATCCCGTTTCGGCTGTTTGCCAGTTCTCCGTTACTAATGCAATCGGCATCTCCGGTGATCACGATACGTTGTTCCTTATCACCTCTTTGGCGGGTTAACGAAAGGACAACCGGGTAAGACTGTTCGAGTTCTCCGATAGATGCGTTAATTGATAATTCCCCGTCTAGGAAATCAGTGGTCTCCAATTCATTCCAGCTTCCTTTTTCCAAGGTCATGGCGAGCGGTTTCACCTCGTACCCGCTATTCGTCGAATACCGGAGGGGAGAAGCATCCGGCATCACGAGCGAGCCGCCCCAACCTTTAAGTTGTTTATAGCGGAAACACTGGGCAGCGGCGTGATCTGTGAGTTTGGCCGTTATGATAGAAGGAAGATGATCTTCATGGAGTTGCACTAGTGTTCCCGGCATCAATTCCACCCCGAATTTTGAAAGTAACGGGTTCATGGCTTCCTGGCGATTAGGTTCTCCCAAGATGAACAAATTGCCACCCCGTTCTATATAGCGCTCCAATTTTGCCATTTCTTCCGGTGAAAGAGAACTACGCATGTCGGCGATGACAAGAATATTAATGTCCTCCGGTATATCTTGATCCTTCACGTTTAACTCCGTGGCATCAAAACCTTGATTAATCAAAGATTGACGGAAATATATACTACGAGCGAAAGTATAGTAATAACGCTCTCCTGCGCTATTCACGTTGCGTTCCCCATGTCCCGTGAGAAAGGCAACTTTCGGTGCGGGTACAAGGAACCGTTTCAAGGCACTTGTGATCTCTGTTTCCGAGGGATGTTTCATCATATCATTGTAAAGGCGAAGAGTCGTTTTTTGACCATTTTCTCTTTCCAGGATACGTACGAAACGGTAACCTTCTGATTTTAAATCTATGATTTGATCAATTTCTTCGGTTGATAAGAACATGTCAAAATCCAATTCCATGATTTTGCATATATGTTCAGCGCGTTCTTTCCCTTGCAATTCAAGGAAACGATCGCTGAATGACGGCTCAACCGAAGGTGCGTAATAATAAACGTATTTCATCTTGATCTCCGGTTTGAACCGTACATATTGCTCGAAAAGTTCGAAATCACTTTTCAGTTGGCTGGGGAGAGCACTACCGTAATTCTCGTCGAGAATATTCATATAGGTCGTGATCGTTAAACCTCCATCTAGTTTTTTAACTACTTGCTGGCTGCCTGGAGTCAACGTGTTTGTTTTGAGTGCCGTTGCGTCATAATATACTTTACTGACAGGCAGGGAGGAAAGATACCCGATAAATAAAGCACCCCCGATGACTGCGAAGTAACGGGTGAAAGTGACCATCATGTTGTGTTTCTTGCGGGCAGCTTGTAAACGCATGATGGATAATAGGATAAATAGTAAGATGACGATGACGAAATACAACACGTCCTCGCTGCAAATCATCCCGGCAAGAAATTTGTAGGCTCGTCCTGAAATGGATAGCCAGTACGTGATGTCCCGTACGAACGAAATATCTTGTCCCACTTCGCCGATAAAATTGAGAACAGTTAGAATGGCGAGAGTGCCCATGGCGGCGACCACCTGATAAGAAGTAATGCTTGACATGAAAAGACCGATTGCAGCATAAGCACAGGTCAGTAAATAAAGTCCGAGTACCCCGGTAAGCACGAAAAACAAGTCCATGTTTTCAATGGTAAAAGTTCCGAAAACGACATAGACGAGAAGAATTGCCATCAATATCGCCCCGTAAATCAGCATGGAGAGATATTTTCCTAGAATGATTTGTGTCGTGGTAATGGGGGATGAATACAAAAATTTAATAGATCCGCTGCTTAATTCCCGACTCATAAGTCCCATGGTGATCAGCGGAATATAAAGATATAAACTTTTGAGCATGGAAATTAACAGTCCGGTATACCCGGCGAATGTCTCCTCCGTGATGCCTCCCAAGCCGTATCCCATGGCCTGACGTTTTAACAGGCCTCCGAAAGTGTCACTAAAATTCAATCCTGCTTGGAATGCGAAAATAACAAGGATCAACCAGGATACAGGCGAACAGAATAGAATGCGAAGTTCTGTCTTCGCTAATCTGAATATAGTTTTCATGTTAAATGATTGTCTTTTTTATTTGTAAATATTTTTCCCGGACAGTTGAGCGAATGCGGCATCGAGAGAATCTCTTTCTAGAATAATCTCGTGAAGATGCCATTCGTTAGCCACGCTAAGTTCAACTATCTTTTTCGTGATGTCTTGATTGGTCGAGAATTGTAACCGGAAACGTGTATCCGTGATATGTTCCACGTGAGTAATTCCTGGTATGTTGACTAGCGTTTCAAGAGAAGGGGGAGCTGTCATGGAAACGATAAACGTGTTTGGCTCCATGTAATTGTTGAAATCCTCTATGGTCCCCGAAAAAACAATATTACCTTGTTCTATCATTATAATGTTACCACAAGTAGCTTGAACTTCCGGCAAGATATGCGTGGAGAGCATCACGGCGTGGTCTTCTGCAATTTCTTTGATCAGGTGGCGTACTTCCACGATCTGGTTCGGGTCCAAACCGTTTGTAGGCTCGTCAAGTACCACGAATTTCGGGTTATGTACGATAGCTTGGGCGATCCCAACGCGTTGTTGATATCCCCCTGACAGGTTGCGAATCAGGCGTTTGCTGAAATGAGCGATCCCGCAGCGGGATTTCGCTCTCTCCACGGCAGCTTTTACTTGCGATTTATCAACCAAACGCATCAAGGCGCAGTGTGTGAGGTATTCGTCCACCGTGAGGTCCGGGTATAGAGGAGGTTTTTGTGGGAGAAAACCGATGTGCTTTTTGGCTTCTACCGGATGTTCCCTGAGGCTGATACCATTTATATATACCTCCCCTTCGGTTTGATTGAGAACACCGCACATGATATTCATCGTGGTGGATTTGCCGGCACCGTTTGATCCCAGCAAACCGAGAGTTCCTTTGTTTTTAATCTCGAAATTAATGTCTTTTATCGCCCATTGCACGCTGTAGCGGTGAGAGAGATGTTTGACTTTTACGATTGATTCTTCCATAAATTTTTATCGTGTTATTGAATTTTCTTTTAATAGCAGAACACGACAAAATTTGAAAAGGATGAACAGGGATAATAATTTTCACATTATTTTGACATTTCTTTTAGGATTATTTTTCCAATAAGAATAGCATCAAGAGGTAGAAATAGTCTTTTAATGAATTTCGTAGTACGTTTAGTGCGTTGTATTTTAGTGTTTTGACCGAATTAACAGAAATATCAAGTATTTCTGCAATTTCTTTGTTTTGTTTTCCCTCTAAACACATTTTCACGATTCTTGCACTTTGGGGTGGGAGGGCATTCACGGCATTATCAATGATGCGGTAAGCTTCTTCTTCAATGAGGTAATCTTTGAATATGACTTCCTGGTTTTGGGCCTCGGGAGATGTGTAATCTATGGTAACTTTTTTGTCTCGTATATAATTGAAACATAGATTTTTCACGGACACGTAGAGAAATGTTTTCAAACACGGGATTTCTTTATAAGCCGTACGTTTTTCCCAGAGCTTTATAAATGCTTCTTGTGCAATATCTTCCGCTGCATCACGATCGGTAATGAATCGCGTGGCAACAGCGCACATCGAGGGATAAAGCTCTTGAAAGAGAGCTTCAAAAGCTTTGATGTTTCCATTTTTAATCGATTCATATATAATTGGATCACCCATAGTTGCATTAAACCTTCGTTTTATGAGTTCAAAAATAGTAAAAAAAATCCCGACAGCAACAAGTACCCTTTATTTTTATTAATTGAATATGAGGAAGTTCTATTTCGTCGAAAAAAGAACAAAAAAACATTTTACACCTATCATAAAACGAACGTTTAATGATAGTATTTTTAATGCCCAGTAGTTAATATATTTTCCTGTGTGAGTTAAATATTGTTTAGGGGATTTATATTGTACAAAAGAAAGTGACTAAAAACGGTACGCTTAAATCTACCAGAATCCCGTGAACGATTGATATAATTACAAACTCTTTCCCGCAAAACTTCGTGATGATAGGAAGTGTGGTATCGGCAGTAGTTGCTCCACCCACGGAAATGGGAGCAAGTTTTCCAAAATAGCGTACAAGTAAGGGGGCCGCTAACAGAGCAATCAATTCCCGGAGAATGTTGGAAACGAGAGCGATTGTACCGAGTTCCGCTCCTTTGTACTGGGTGATAAAAATAGTTGAGAGAGAATAATATCCGAATCCAGCACCAACGGCGAGACAGTCAGTTAGGCTTTTGCCGCTTAAAATAAGACTGATTAAAGCCGAGCCGGCTAAAGTTCCGATGATTGTCGCTAATGGGACCAGTACAATTTTGAAGTTTTGATATTTTAAGGCTTCCAATGCTTTCTTGTCGCTTCCAATGCTGATGCCGACAAGAAACATGAGAGCATACAAAGCATAAAGAGTGGGTTCTTCAGCGGTTAACAGAGAGGGAACATTTACGAATCTGCCTATCAAGACTCCTGCAATAAAGAAAGAAACAATGATGATACTACCTTTCATGGATGGAATTATTTCGTGGACATGAAGAAAAAATGATAGACACCCCAAGCGCATAATACGCTTCCTGCGATTGCTGCCAGGGTAATAAGTAAAGCTTCTAAGCCGATAGAGTCGAGATTATTCATTACATCCTCGTTAGCTCCCACCGTGATGCCTAGAAGAAATAGGAGGAGAAATATGGCATAATTAATGAGTTTTTGCACGAATTTCAAATTTCTCTCTTTAAAAGCATACCCTAAAATGATGCCACAAACCATCAAGCTAATAACTATAATCATGATTTTAGATTTCTTTCCGCAAAACTACGATTTATTTTGTAAAACTGCTATATTTATAAATTCGTACTTAAAAGTGTAACATTAATTGAATGTGTCTCGTTTATCTATTCTATTTAAATCTTTAAAATGTTGTTATGAAAAAAGTGATTTCGTCTATAATTGCCCCCAACCAAAAATTTTTAAGTTTGGGCTTGTTGATTTTGCGTGTATTGGTTGGGATAACTATGTTGACTCATGGTTTAGCCAAGTTGACGTCGTTCTCCGAATTGTCTGCTACTTTCCCGGATCCTATAGGTTTAGGAAGTACTTTGTCATTGATTTTGATTATTGGAGCCGAAGTTGGATGCTCCTTATTCGTTATTGTGGGAGCCTTTACACGATTAGCAACAATCCCGTTGGTATTTTCTATGTTGGTGGTTATATTTGTTGTGCATGCCAATGATCCATTTCAGATGAAGGAATTACCTTTCCTATATTTAGGTATTTATATCTTGTTGTTTTTTACGGGTGCGGGGAGAATATCTCTTGACTCGATAATTTCTAAGAAAGTAGATGTAAGTATTCAAAAATAAAGAGATAAAGCAGGAATCCTAAGGGATTACCTGCTCTGTTCCATCTAGAATGGGAATTACGTTTTCGTCTTCTTCTAGTATCGTTGCTGCTAAGAGCCAATATATTAATAGAATAATGGCGATAGTAATTCCGACAATCGTCCAAGGGTTAGTTTTTTTCTTTTTCATGCTTGCTAATATTATAAATGTTTTGTTAAGCATGAACGTAAATCAATGTATTTTGTTTGTTTATTTGAGAATATTCTTAAATATGTAGACTAGGGAGGAGCGGTATGGGTAATGGCTTGTGGCCTAAAAGAACATTATAAACAAAAATCAGCCACCTTGTAAGTGACTGATTTTCTGAGGTCGGTAGCAGATTTGAACTGCTGTACACGGTTTTGCAGACCGCTGCCTAACCGCTCGGCCAACCGACCCTTTTGCGATTTTGCGTGGCAAAGATAAGGCGATATTTTGGATTTTGCAATACCTTACTGCAATTTATTTGGATAAAGTGACACTCGTGGCTGCGATTTTTCCTCCTAGTGGCGGGTTTAGTTTTGAAACCTTGATAGTTACATGAGAAATTTGCGGGAAAGCGTTATAGAGTGCATCAATCATTCTTTGGGCCACGTGTTCCAACAAATGTGAGGTAATCATCATTTCTTTGGCGATAATCTCGTAGGCGGTGAGATAACTTAATGCGTCTTCGATGTTATCTGTTTGGGCAGCTTTGCTGCAATCTGTTTCGATACGGGCGTAAACCATGAATTTGTTTCCCACGACACGTTCTGTTTCATAACATCCGTGGAAAGCGAAAAATTCCATTCCTTCAATTTCGATGATTCCATCCATAATTGTTAATTTTTGTTTCTAAAAAATATTAGTACCTTTCGTTTTTAAATACAAAAGAGCCGACGGGGAATGTCGACTCTTAAGATTACATTACTAACTACTAACCTAAACCATACAAACTTATGAAAAATCTTCAATCTCTTAAAGACGGTGCAAAGATAAAGTGTCTGTTGCATCTAGACTAATTTTAATTGTTAATAAAAGCTATTGATTGGGTTAATGTTGGTTAATATTTTGTGCCTGTGGAGCTATGTTTTGAATCGTTGTATGTGTATGTCATTGTAACTGATTAATTAATAGGTTTAATTATGTCTTGCCCGTGTGAATGCAGGTGTATTTTTGTTAATTTTCTTATTAGAATATGATCTATGAAATGAATTTTATTTGTAAGTTTAACAAATCGTTTTAGATGAATTAATTAATATGGTAAGTTGGATAAAAGTAACAGATATTCAGTGTATTATTGAGCGAGCGGGGGAGTTGATAAAAGAGGTGTATGATAAGAGAAATTTTAATGTAGAGTTAAAGGGAGATAATACCCCCGTGACAGAAGCGGATAAAATTTCGAGTGAGTATATTACAAGTGCTTTGAAAAAGTTATATCCGGGGATTCCGGTGATTAGCGAAGAGGCGTCATTACCGGTTTATGAAGAACGAGAGAAATGGACATACGCTTGGATTATTGATCCGCTGGATGGCACGAAGGAATTTATATATCGGAATGGGCGTTTTTGTATCAATATGGCTCTTGTGGAAAAGGGAAAACCTGTATTTGGGATGATTCATAACGTGTGTGATGGTGAAATATTATGGGCTTTTGCTAGTGGGGAGAAGGGGATGATAAAAAACGGGAGGGAAGAAATCTTCCCGAATGCCGGGGAAAAAAGTTCAAAGTTGAGGGTGGCTGTCAGTCGCTTTCATATAACGGAATGGGAGTTACGATATGTCGATTATTTAAAATCTTTGGGGCATGAGGTCGAACTCGTCCCGTTAGGAGCGTCATCAAAACATTGTATGCTTGCTAAAGGAGAGGTGGATATATGTCCAAAATTCGGGAAATGCTCGGAATGGGATGTTGCGGCAGGGCAAGTGCTAGTGGAAGCCGCGGGTGGTCATGTGGTAAATGCGGAGACGGGAGGTGAGATTCGTTATAATAAAGAGAATATGATAAGTCCTCCTTTTGTCATGTTTGGTAAACGTGTTTACGACGAAATTAAAGAAGGAAACAAGACTTTTTTAGATTTCAAAGCAAAAAGTGTAGTAAAAAATGATTATCTTGGGGCTCGAAGAAATGAAATAAAAAAACAAGATATAATGGAAAAACAATACGCTAAAGAATTAGTAGAGTTTATACATGAGAGTCCGACAAACTTTCATGCCGTGGCAAATGCCAAAAAAGAATTGCTAGGTAATGGTTATAAACAACTTTTCTCGGGAGAGGCATGGCAAATAGAAAGAGGAGGTAAGTATTTCGTGACGAAAAATCATTCTTCGCTTTTTGCTTTCGAGATTGGTAGCGGGGAGATCGCTGAAGAAGGGTTCAAGATCGTTTGTGCCCATAGCGATTCTCCGACGTTTAAAATTAAACCGAATGCCGCGATGCCTGTTGCCGGGAAGTATTTGAAATTGAACACGGAAGTGTATGGGGGGCCGATTATGTACACGTGGTTCGACAGACCATTGTCCATGGCCGGACGGGTTATGTTGCGTAGCTTGAACCCGTTGAAACCTGCGACTCAGTTCGTGAATTTCAAGCGTCCGTTGATGGTTATTCCTCATATTGCCATCCATTTCAACCGTGCCGTGAACGATCAAGGTAACCCGTTGAGCAAACAGAAAGATATGCTTCCCGTGATCGCCATGATAAATGAAACTTTCGAAAAAGATAATTACCTGATAAAACTTATCGCTGAAGAGATGGGTGTGGGTCAAGAAGATATACTTGATTTTGACTTGACTCTATATGAATACGAGAAAGGCTGTTTGTTCGGGGTGAACGAGGAGTTTATTTCAAGTGGTAAGCTGGATGATTTAGCCATGGCTCATGCCGGGTTAAAAGCCTTCGTGGCCTCCGAGAAATGTCGTAAGACAAAAATCCTGGCTATTTTTGATAATGAAGAAGTGGGAAGTGGAACGAAACAGGGTGCCGGTTCTCCGATTTTGAGAACGATTATTGAGCGTATTGTTTTCGGGTTGGGAGGAAAGCCGGAAGATTTGTATCGTGCAATTCACAATTCGTTCATGATTTCTGCGGACATGGCGCATGCGCTTCACCCGAATTACGTGGAGAAACATGATCCCACGAATCACCCGGTGATAAACGGTGGTCCCGTGATTAAAATTAATGCGAACCAAAAATATATCACGGACGGGGATTCTGCAGCCGTGTTTAAGACGATCTGTAAGATGGCCGGGGTGCCTTGTCAGGAATTTGTAAACCATTCAGACATGGCTGGAGGTTCAACTTTGGGAAATATATTATTATCGCAAATGGAAATGCGTGGAGTGGATATCGGTAATCCTATGTGGGCAATGCATTCCGTTCGGGAAACGGGCGGGACATTGGATCATGCTTACGTGATAAAAGCTTTCACCACGTTTTATAATATTTAAAATTGTTGTTATTTGAAGGAAAAGGCGGACTGGTAATAATAGTCTGCCTTTTTTGTTGTAAAAGAGATAGAGACATTTACGGGGATTATTTTTTTTCTCCCTCTAATTCTCCCTCCTAAAGGTTTAGAGTTTAAATCCTTCAAAGACACGAGCTTTTTCTTGTGTTACTAATTCTCCAGTCATGGTTAGCGTGTTGGAGTGGAATGAAGGCGAGATGTTTGCCGATACATTATTTGAGCCTTGATGAAGGGTAAGGCTTACTTGAGCGGAAATGCTGACACCTTGAACGAGAAAGCTATAAATGATACTTCCTTTTTTATCCTTTTTCATCCGGATATCCGAAACATTGCCTTCTACGGTAAAACCTCCCAGCCCGTTTTGAAGTGGGCGAGGGGTGTCAAAACTTACTTGTACCGTGGCTTTTTTGTTTGCCATGGAAATGAAGTTTTTGACAGAACTGACACTTACCGATCTGCCTCGTTTGAAAATCAGGCGATCTGCTTCCAATACAAACGTGTTGTTTTCCAAAGCACGAACAGCGTCTTGGTATAATTGTTCTTTTACTTTTTGTTGAGCTATTTTCCGCTCTTGTCTTGTTTGTGTACGTTTTTCCTTTGCTGTCATTTTAGTTTGAGCGGCAAGGGGGACTAGTGTCCCTAGCGTTAGAGCTAGTGCGATGAGTGTAGTGATATGTTTCATAATACTTTATGTTTTATTACTTTTTTACGGGGATAAGAGGGATGATGTTTTATAAAGATACTGTTATTTTATGATGTAGGATGGTAATAACAAGTTGAAGATGTCGTATCTTCGCATATAGTAAATAATAAATTGAAATAGAATGAAAGATCAACATCAAGTTTTGCATAAATGCTTAACGGAGGATGTTCCGGCGTTTGTTTTGACGGGAAAAGACGTGTGTGCGATAGCGACATTGAAAACTTACTTGCAGACTGCGATAGAAAAGGGATGTAGTGATGAGTTTGTTAATGATATGGTATTAGTATTGCGAGAATTTGAGCGGTTTCAGAGTGAGGATCCCCAAAAAGTGAAAATACCAGATTAGTATTGATAACTTTTATTTCGCTTCGGGAGAATTATAATATCATGTGGTCAATACCCGTTGTCGTTCTAATGAGGACGGGAGACACTTTCGCTTCACTTTGGGTGTAAGTTCGGTACATCTTCGCTCATGAGCGGAGATGTACCGAACTTATACCTAAAGTATACTGAGAAAGGAAACTTATTTGGATATTATATCAAGGGTTCTGCTTGCTTCTTTTCGGGACATTTTGTTTGTTAAGTAAGATCAATTTGGTACTTCTGAATAGAAGATAAAGTCTATTAGCAAAATATTGATTTTATATTTTGAAATGATGGTGATTAGGAAATATAAAATGAAAGATTGCAAGGCTGCAATAAAGATTGGGAATGCAGGCGTGCGAGAGGGGATGGTGTTTATGTGGGGAAAAGAATTGATGATAGGCAATCCGTCGGGAGCGTTTAAGAAAACAAACCGTTTCTTGGTATATTCGTCCGTCTGTACAGATTCGTGAGTGCCACTTTTCTGGTCTAGGTCCTTTCTGGTTTCGTCAATGCTATCCACCTCGAAAGCAAGATGGTGTAATCCGATAGCTTCTGGATAAGAAATCCGGGTAGGGAGATTGAGAAAGGAAAACAACTCGATACCATATGTCCTGCTCAGAGAACAATCCGTTTTATGCCAATTCTGTTCCTTCCAATAATGCTCGCTTTCGATTGTTAGCCCTAGAATGTCGGTGTAGAAATGTTTCGAAACTTCATAATCCGAACTGATAATAGCAGCATGGTGAATACGATTCAATTTTATAATTTAATCCTCTTGGGATCAGGTGAAATAAAAAAGATTTACTAATGTTATAAGTCAAATTTCCATGAGCGATTCTTGATTTAATCTCTTGTCTCTCTTTCATAGTCATTCAAAATGAATAAAAGGAGCAGTGAATCTTTAGAAAGTTTATTTTTGAGATAAGCGATCGCTTCTGATTTTTTGTTGTAAATTGTTTGCTTATTTTTACCTAGTTTTTGAGCAATTTCTTCCGCTTTCCAACCATTGAGAAATAGTTTTAATATTTCGGCGCTCTCTTCGGGTAATAATTCTAGAATATGGTGAAAGGTGGAAAGAGTTTCACTTTCAATGATATCTACTTCAAATTGATCTTTATCTAGTAACAAACTAGCCTCATATTCTTTTATATATTGGTGATGCCTAACGTAACTTTTGAAATGATTACGCAAGGAGACGAACAGGTAAGCTTTGATATCGGTTAAGTGTTCGAATTTTAGAGAGGCTGATTGCCACAGGTTTAAAAAAATATCATGAATAGCATCACGGGGTTCCACTTCTGTGTGTTGGTAAAGTTTTGCTGCAAAATAAAATAAATTTTATTCAATTATTATATACATTTACATCGAGAGAAAGCGAATGAAAATATCTATTAATTATAAGAATTTGGTCATGTGGTGGAAAAAAAAGAAGGAAGTAGAGGATAAACAGTCAAGAAATTTGCGCTGGGTAATGTGGATTATTGGTATTATAGCTTGCTCAATGCTGATTGGATACATGATTAAGTTTAGGAATGGAATTATTTCTGATGAATCGTCTGATTGGGGTGCTTTTGGCGCATATATGGGAGCTATCACGGGATTGCTTGCTTTTTTTGGAGTGTTATACACGATTAGGCAATCAAGTATGCAAACTGTCATACGGGATGAACGGGATTTATTTTTTAGATTGATGGATGAGCATCGGCAAACACGTGATACGTTAATTTACCCTACCGAGAATAAAAAAGGAATTGAAGCGATAGGTGCCTATGTTGATGATATAAATAAAGATTTTCAACTTCTTATTATTCTTTCATCCAGTTTCGGATACAAAAAATTTAGAGAATGGAGTTCTGCAATAAATTTTAAAGAACAAGATGAAGAAACAAGTACGTATAAATTAATGTATGAAGATGTAATAATAAATGCACTGGAATGTATTTCAACTCTCCAAGTATTAACTGATTTTGGAAAGGATGTGGATTTGACAAAGTTACATGATGAAAAACCGGAAGTCAAATATGCTACTTGTGAACAATGTTTCCCAAACCTTTATCATCTAATTACAGTTATTGAAGAAGGTACTCTCGACATGGGACGATTTGATTATTCAAAAATTCTAGATGCTCGAAGTTTAGCTTTCGTGGCACGCATGATATGGTGGCATATGGATAATTACGGGCGTTATAGAGCGTTGATATATACTAGTAAAATATTTCATAAAAAACATCTAGTACCGATAACTTATTATTTTAATAATTTAGCATATACTACTTACACGCTTGATAATTTTATAAAGACAAATAAAGATTATTACATGAAATATTGGCGTTCCAAATTTTCTGCGGATGAGATTTATTTGTTTCTATTTTACTTGGCGAGTGATAAGTTGGACGTTGATATATTGCAAACGGTCATAGATTATAGATTATTTGATAACCTTGGTACACGTGATCTTGTTGATTTGAAACAACAAGATTTTCGAGGGACTGATTTAGCTCATGAGTTAATAAAAGACATAATTGAAGAGAAAAAAGAAGAAAAACGTAGAAACGAAGAAAAGTGATATTCTCACGATATAGTGGTTAGAGTGTTTCAGTGAAATACACTTGCTTGTATTTTGCATACCTTTGCTAAATAGAGGGGATCGTGTCGTGATACTAATTTAATAATTCTAGGTATGAAAATAATTCGTGTGCTTATTTGTACATCACTTCTAATATTCTTTTTCTCTTGCTCGAAAAGTGACAAGGGAGAGAAAGAAGAAAAACTAAACAATACCGGGGAGGCGTTCATGGAACTTGTGATGCAGCGTGAAAATTGGCTAGCCGAGTGGGAGGCGGTAAAACAACTCGGAACCACTTTACCTAATCGTTCCCGACACGAAGACAAGTATTACGTTTTGCCCGTTCTGGCAGACGAAGATAGCTATTACGTTATCTTTTATCCCGTGGAAATTGTTGGGAACGAAGTATCGGAAAAATTGGGCACGCCTCTCTCCACTAGGGAAACGTGTAGTGAAAAGGAATTGGATTCCTCTATTGATATTGTTGTCGGAAAGGAAGATTGGGAAGAGGAAACAAGGCATATTATAATTGAAGAGAAATAACCGTTCGTTTGTTTTAGCAACGAAGAATAGATACAATAATCTTAATAATGAATTATTTTATGGAAGAGGAAGAATTAAAACTATTGAATGAAATTGACCAGTTGCATAAGAAGTTATTATCTGAACCAACTGGAACGTTTAACTTCGCTTTAAAACAAGTTATACCTCCTAACGGATATACTTATGTGCGATGCGCAATTTCTTTGCGGGATAAAGTGGTCGAACTTTGTAATAAATTTAAACCTGATTATATTGAAGGCATTGAAATTCGACAATTATATCATACTTGTGGTAAAGAAGTCAGTTATGTTGAACTTCAACAAGGGAAAGTGAGCAAACCGAGAGCTTCCCAAAAAAGCAAAAATGAATTAATTGATAAGATGGAAAAGGCTACCAAACAAATCGAAATAGATGTATATTCGTTGTTCAAAAAAATAGATGAATTGAAAGAAACAAAATTATTACCATTACAGTAAAAGCGGATTAATTCCGCTTTTTTCTTTTTTGTCGCTGATAACATTAAAATTTAAGTAATAGAATTTTTCCTATACTTTAATTATATAGGTATAACCTCGAACGTTCATTTTTATATCCTCACGGAATTTAACCAAAACATTCTCAAACATTCCTAAATCTTCTTGTAATTAATATATTACAAAATTAATTATGAATTTCCCATTCTATCTTTGCGGTAGTGATGGAAAAGAAAGACATATTTAAAACAATTGCGCTATACAAGTGCGACACGGGCAGCCGTGTGCCACTACTTTTGGCGGAGGACGGGATTCATGCAGGCTTCCCCTCTCCGGCAGCGGATTACTTGGAGTTGGCAATTGACCTGAACGAAGAACTCGTAAAGAATCCCACATCTACTTTTTTCGGGCGTGTAGTGGGGGATTGTTTAAAAGATGCCGGGGTTGATGAAGGTGATATTGTTATAATAGATAAATCTCTATTACCTCCTAAAAATGGGGATATGGTAGTTGCGTTTCTCGATGGGGAATTTACTCTAAAATTAATAGAGAAACGAAAAGGAGAGAAAGGTATTATTTGGTTGCTTCCCGCGAATGACGAGTACGAACCTATTAAGGTCACGGCGGAGAACGATTTTATTGTGTGGGGAGTAGTAACAAGTATTATTAAGCAGAGGAGAAGATAAGAATGTTTGCCCTTGTCGATTGTAATAATTTTTTTGCCAGTTGCGAACGGGTGTTCAATCCCGCTTTACGGGATCAGCCGATTGTCGTGCTTTCAAATAACGATGGTTGCGTGATCGCACGATCCAACGAGGCGAAGAAATTAGGGCTTAAAATGGGTGATCCTTACTTTAAAGTGAAAGATGTTATCGTGAAACATGGGGTTCATGTTTTTTCATCTAACTATGTTTTGTATCAGGATATGTCAAATCGAGTCATGCAGACTCTCGCGGGATTCGTGAAGGATATAGAGGTCTATTCCGTGGACGAGAGTTTTCTTGACCTCACGGGATACGAGGAACATTATAATTTGACAGAATACGGGAAACAGATCGTGAACACGGTTACCCGAAATACCGGAATCTCGGTGTCTATGGGTATCGCTCCCACGAAGACGTTGGCGAAAGTGGCAAGTAAGTTTGCGAAAAAATATAAACGCTATGGTGGTGTGTGTATTATAGATAGCGAGGAAAAGCGGGAAAAAGCCCTAAAATTGTTCGATATTGAGGACGTGTGGGGAGTTGGGCGACAATATGCCAAGTTATTAAATTATCATGGCGTGCGTACCGCTTATGATTTCACGCTAAAACCGGAAAGTTTTATCCGTAAACACATGAAAGTGGGCGGCGTGAGAACGTGGAAAGAGTTAAGAGGTATTCCATGTTATGATTTGGAGCAACCGCAAGATAAGAAAAGTATTTGTACATCGAGAAGTTTCGGGGAAACCGTGACCGATTACCCGGCGTTATCCGAGGCGGTGTCGAATTTCGCGGCGGCTTGCGCCCGGAAGTTACGGGAACAAAATTCGTGTGCCGGAATGATTACCGTGTTTATACTAACAAATCGGTTTCGAGCGGATTTACCACAAGATTTCGAGTGTAGGACAATATCGTTGCCCGTTGCGACGAATGCGAGTTCAGAACTAATAGCCGCTGCCTGTTCCATCCTACAACATATTTATAAAAAAGGATACGCTTACAAGAAAGCGGGGTGCGTGGTATCCGCCATTGTTCCGAAAAACGAGGTGCAATTAAATTTGTTTGATGAAACGGACCGCGTTAGACTTCAACGCTTGTATAATACCGTTGATCGGGTCAACAAGAAAAACGGGACAGACTCGCTGAAAATTGCCGCCCAAGGTTATGGTAAAAAATGGAAGCTAAAAAGCGAGCATATTTCCAAGAGGTACACCACGAACCTGAACGATATAATCACGATCCGGTAAAAAATACTTTGAACGTGTTGACTAAAAATGACAACATGCGCTTTGAGAGCCTATTTTGACTCTATTTTATTTAAAATGATTACAAATTAGAAATACTTTATATAAAGTATAAACGATATTTATTGCTAGAAAAAAAGGTATAAAGTTGGAATAAATAGAGCGTGGATACACGACTAAATTGTAACTTGTATTTTTTGTAAGTCTTGTCGTTGTTAGCTTCAAACGATTCAGCAAAAAGTATGCTACAATTATTGCTGAAACATAACTATTAAGGTGTAATCTTGTAAATTATAAAGAATCATTCTATTTAACAATATTATTTCATTGCTGTTTTATAACACGCACTTTTTTAAGTAAAAAAATAATCTTAACTTGCATGAGTATACATTTTCAGAGAGAGTTTTTATGTGCGCATTATTTTTATTAATGTTAAATTTACGCGACTATGAAAAGATTAATGTTGTTATGTTTGGTGGCGGTTGGTACAATGTGCCTATCGTTCACGGCATTTGCCCCGGCAGTACAGACTTCTGTAAGCGGGCACGTTTACGATCAATCAACCCAATCACCAATTGGTGGAATCGTGGTAGATGAAATGGTAAATGGTGTTTCCGTTAATACCACAACTACATGGTCGGATGGTTCTTTTTCTATTGAAGTACAAAGTAGAAAATCAACCTTGCGTTTTTCTGACCCGGATTACCAGAGTTATTCAACCGTGGAGCAAACATTTGATTTAAGTCAGGATTGTAGCGACGTGAGTGTTTACATGCACTCGTCAAGTCAAGAATGACGTACTTTTTCAAATCTTAACCGTAAATTTAGAGGTGTAATAAAGCTAGTGTTGGGGAAACATCTTTGAAGACTAAAGAGAGGGGGCAATTGCCCCCTCTTGTTATTTATCTCGTTTGAGGTATTTCGAGTTATCGTCCGGGAAATTTTCGTCCGGCATAAAATCTTTCATCTTGCAATTAAAGATAATGGCGAGGGCGTTCAAGTGGTTGAAATTATACTTGTCCTTACATTTAGCACTTTCAACATTCCCCACGAAAGTAATATCCAGATTCATTTCCATTGACAATTGGGCTTGCGACATCCCGGCGGCGAGTCTATACTCCCGAACCTTTTTTATAATCGCTAACTCAACTTGCGTCTTCATTGCCTTGTTTTTAAAAAAATAAAGAAAATATTTTTTCTCATTTTCTTTAATCTGAAATATCAGATGATTATCTTTGTGATAAGATTTATTAAATAGAGTCCCACTCGAAATAATGCAAACGTGTAAGTGCGGGAACCACCATTCCTCGTGGAAGCGCGGGCGGGAAACCGCCCGTGGCTCTAAATAGTAAATTAAATGAATATCCAAAGCGCCCTCCCCTCCTAGGAGGGCGTTTCCTGTATGATAGGGTTGTTGTTTGGGCCGACGAAGTTCGCCCACGAGTGGGGATCGGGTTATTTCTTTGATGTTTTTTGTTTCTTTCCCGCCTTTTCCTTTGCCCGTTCTTCTAGTTTTTTCATTGATTTTTCCTCTTCCTGTCGTTGCAGTTCCTCGTATTTCAGCCGGAACCGGGGATGTATCTCCGCAAATTCTTCAATGCAGTTTGTTGCCACGAAAGGGTCAGGCATGAAATCGGCGATCTTGCAATTAAACAGCTTCGCGATCTCGTTCAGTTGGTTATGATTGTATTTTGTTTCATACTTCGGGCTTTCGGCACGAAAAACGTAGGATGGGCTTAAATTTAATTCCAAACACAATTTTCTTTGACTCATCCCGGCATTTATCCTGTATTCCTTAACCTTGTTTATGATGTAGGTTTCAATCTCGGTTGTTTTGGTTCCCATTTTTCTAAAAATTAAAAGTAAAGAAAAGATTTTCCGCGAATTGTTTTGTACCCTGTACAGTATGCAATATATTTGTTGAGAAAGAGTCGGTTTGAATGTTCCGGGGTTGGTTTAATTTTGTTATATTGTCATCTAAAATACACGAGTATGGAAGCGGAGAATTTGTTTAATAAAGAGTTAGAAATTACTGGCGATGATGTTCTTGAGTGCGAGGATATTGAATTGCTCCAATATTGGGAAGAAAAATTAACTGAACAACTCAGGGACGTGAAAACAACGCTCGATCGCTTCGAGGATCTGAAGGGGTTGAATCCGGAATTAGTCGAGGATAGTAATTATCGAAGGGCTTACGAGGCACGGAAGTACCGGTTAAAATTTTTAGATTTGATTCTCGCGAGGAAAAAAGCATTGAAGAGATCGGAGAATAAAGATCAATTACTCACGCGCAAGTTTATGAGCGTGGCAAAGGATTGGTTAGAACCCCGGATGTACAAGGCGATACTGGAAGAGGCGAAAAAAAGAGCGAATTACCCGACAGGGGAATAAGATTATTCCTTTCCGTCGTACAGAGAATCGTACAGGCTCTCGAACGTGTCGATCTGGTCGTTTTTCAGCATTTCATACGTTATAAACGTTCTTTGAATGAAAAAATTCTTTTCTTTCTCTATGCCTAAACATACTCCATCCTCGCAGCTTGTTTGAAAAATTCTTTTATCCTCGACGGTTTCGTCAGACGAGAAAGTCGGGTTCCTGCAAAAAAAGTATTTTATCAGGTCAATGCCTTTTATATCATTGTCACCTTCTAGGAATCTATCCCGGTATCGTTGAAAAAAGTGAGGAGGGAACATGAGTACGCAGGGATCACCTTGAAACAAGGAAATCATGAACACGTAAATACCGCCTCTCGCGTTCGCGGTACAAACGTAAGTGATTACCGGGGCTTCCGCGTCTTTTTTGCTTTTGGCTGTAAAAATGATAATCCATTTATTTTTTTTCGGTGAAACGTAATCGACTGGCTTGAATTGAACGGGAAAGCGAGTGCGTTTGAGAACGTTCCGCCGGAAGTTATTGCACAGGTACTCGACTTTCGCCGTGACATTGGGCCCGTCGTTTACGAGTTCGGTATACATTTCCCGTAAACTCATGTTATCCACTACTAGCATAGGTTGCTGTTTAAATTATTTGCTACAAGTCAAATCCACCTAAAAAATCTTTCCCTTTCTCTGTAATAACATATTTTTGGTTGGAAGAATTGGGTTTATCTTTTATCGTGTATTCTAATAAACAAGCTACCCGTAAAGGGTTGATATATATTTCTCTCAATTTATTTCTTGAATTAAACTCGATCAAATTTTGTATATCTTCGATATTCTTGGGAGTCAAACAGAGCAATAAAATCTTAATCAAATTCATCGTTCTTTTATCGAATAACTCCACCCTTTTTTCTGCCCAACTCCACCCCTCGAAAGAAGGATTTTCTAGTAACTCGTTGTTTATCTTTATTCTAAGATTTTCTAACTCCACCCCTTTTTTACTCCAACTCCACCCCAAACTTCTATCCTTGGCGAAAAATAAAGCATTCGTATCATTCATTTCTGCATAGTCAGGAGCCAAGTTTAAAGATTCAATAGATTCAAGCGTTTCTGAATCGAGGTTAGTTTTATTTAATCCCACCAGTTCGATAAACGCGGCAGCTCTCTCTTCTCCCAAAACGGAGCCAACAAGGGGAATTACGGTTTTAAACTGGTTATCTTCGATAAAGAGGGGTTTTGTACCGGAAGAATAGATATTTAGATATTTGTATACATTTCTTACCCCGGAACCGATCTCGTCTACCCAGCTAAACTCGGAGAAGAATTTACGTATATTCGGATTCTTGGCGTATGGATTAAAAGAATCCAAAGTCAACAACCCTCTGAATAAAGGTTTGTTCGGATTTGTTATTTCAACACGATTTTTGTAAATAATCATCGTGGTGGGATATGCGCTCGTGTATTCCCGGTGAACGATGGCGTTAGCTATTATTTCACGGAATATTAGTTCTCGCAAATCTTTTCGTTGATCTCCTTCCAAATAAAACATATCGGGCAGGCGTGAGCGATTTTTTATGAAATCCATCGCTTGTAGGTAGGTGTCGATCAAATTTGTTCGCAACGTTAATTTATCATCCCAACGATCGAGGTCATTCAATTTTACCAAAATATCGAATTTATATGCCGGGAGGATGTTCTGGATGGTTAAATCTTTTCCAAACACGAGAGCGGAAGCGAGGGTTAATCCCTCTTCGCCAGTCCGAATATCCTTTCGATAATATCCGGATGAGCGTAAAATCTCCATGTTGTTTATCGTCAACCAAGGATGTGAAGCGTTGACAGATCGAATGATACTTCTCGCTTTATCAAACAGGTTATTATCCAAATCTTCTATTTGGAGGTACGGGAATATTTCATTCTCGGTAAAATGATTTCGTTTTCTGAAATATAATTCAGAAATTCGGGAATCATCCTCGATTCTGATGTCGCTATCATTTTCCCGGTCATAGATAATTCCGTCATGGCTGTGTATATGCGAGCTAACGGGAATCTTCACGTATAAAACGATCAGACCTTTATCTTCCAGTTGGTAGATAGGGAAATTGACCGGGGGATTTATGACATCTTTGTTGTTTAACGCGGTAACAATATCTTTTTTTAATTGGTCGACGGCATTTTTATCAATTCCGGTTATAACTCCATCATCGTTTGCCCCTAGTATAATTGTTCCTCCTTCCCGGTTCAGAAAAGAAACCACGGTATCGTAGAAATTGTTGGGGACTTTTATTCTTGCCTCCTTAAATTCGAGATGTAAACTTTCGCCTTTGGAAAGAATTTTATGCAGATCCTCGATTGTCATGTCGCGCGTGTTTTATCCTGTAATATAATTAAGTTTTTGGGGCGCTCGCTCCCTTTTCCCGCGAAAGGGATTGCAGCGAGGTATCAAGTACTGCGGAAAGCCCGGTCCGCGAGTTAGCGGATTCGCCCGATCATTTTTTCTTGGAGGTCGCTTTTTTCTTCATCGCGGCTTTCTCCTTTTTCTTCCTTTCCTTTTCTTCAATTTTTTTTCGCTCTTTCTCCTCGTAATTTTTAGCCATGATCTCGTACTTGGCTTTAATCTTCGGGTGTAATTCCATGTATTCTTCGATCGTGTCGGTTTTTATATAAGGTGAGGGAATGAAGTCTGCGATAGTGCATTTAAAGATTTTTGCTAACTCGTTAAGTTGATTGAGATTGTATTTCGCTGACGATTTCGGGTTTTCTACGTTATTCACATAGTTATGATTTAACCTTAATTCTAAGGATAATTTCCTTTTGCTTAGTTTTGCCGCTTCTCTAAATTCTTTAACCTTATTGATAACGAAAATTTCTATTTCCGTTTTCTTGTTCTTATCCTGTGTTGCTGCCATTTAGAATTTTTTTTATTGATAAAGGAAAGATTTTGCCTTAATTATTTTGACACTTCATAAAGTATGATTATATTTGCATTATTGAACCTCGTAGAGGGTTGTCCAGTCAGTCACGTTCACGCGTGCAAAAAACAAACGAAAATTTTATGGAGAGGCAGAAATGCCAGAAGGGAAAATACACCTGAAATATTGGGTGTGTGGAATGTTATTATACTGAATGTCAACAAAATAATAAAGGGTGTACACATCCCGGATTATTAAATTTAACAGTTATGAAACAAAAAGTATCGTCCCTCAACAAGAACAAGCCCCCACCGGGTTAAAGCGGGTATTTTGAGATAAAATCCCAAAGTGGGCGTTTTAATAATTTTGCGATTTCGTTCACGTGATCGAAGTTGAATGCTTGAGCTTTTTGCGGGTTCTCGCAGTCATGTATGAATTGGGGTGTCACGTTGAGGCAATCAGCGAAGTATTGCAGGCTCATTTCAGCCTCTAACCTGTATTGTTTTACCTTGTCAGACGTGTAAAGTTCTATCTTTGATTTCATGGTTTTAAACTTTAGATGTAAAATAAGGTATTCTTTCAAGGTTTTTCATCAGCCAATTAGCTGATATGATAAAATAATACTCTAAAATAAGGTCGGATGACAGATTTTCATGATAATATAGATATTGAAGAATTGAAGAAATTCTTTTTAGAAGAGGCGCGTTTGCTTTGTCCTGCGGCAAGGTTGGAAACGTCGGATCGGGAGAAGTTACACATTCTTTACTCCACGCTTAAAAGAATGACTAAACTCATGGGATTACTGTGTCATTGTAATTTGGAAGTACACTATAATGAGGTGTACGACGTGTTTGGATTCTACCTCGTGGAAAAGGATGGTGAGAAAAAGAAAAAGCACCAGATGAGCGCACGTTTGAGTGACTACAATAAATTTTTGATCCAGTTGACAAAATTGAAAGACTTGAACACTCATTTCTATTTTTACTATGTTGTTCACTTGAAAGCACTAGAGCGAATCATGAAGAATGATTACCCGGATGATTTTCAAGATGGGCAAATTAACGAGATCGGGATAAAGGAATTGCTTTCCAAAGAAAACGGGAAGTAAAAAAGGGGGAAGTTCGCCTAAGTTGACAGCTTCGTGACTTCCCCCCATATTAATTACGAAATTAACATCTAAAATTATGAAAAAAAACTTAGAAAGACAAGCGTGCAGGCGTAAATCGCGCGCTAAAGTCAAAATTCGTTTGCCGCGAGAGTTCACGGTAGGAATTTATTTGAAAATGTTGTTTTTACCCTTGCTTTGCTGCGTGTCCCTGTTGGCGAATGCTGTTGAGGTACGGGACAGCACGGGAGTAAAGGACAATATAATAAAAGGTCGGGTGATGGACGAGAAGGGGCAGCCCATGCCGGGGGTAACGGTGTTGCTGGATTCAACGAGGCTAGGGGTAACGACGGACACGGAAGGGAATTTCACGTTGAAGTTGCCCCGTGAAAAGGGCGTGTTGGTGTTTTCTTTTATCGGTTTTAAAACGATTAAAGCGAGATTCGAGGCGGGGAAATTGTTAACTATCTGGATGAAAGAAGAAATGTCGAGTTTGGACGAGGTGACGGTTATCGCTTACGGGACACAACGGAGGCGGGAAGTGGTGGGAGCCATGAGTACCGTCAGCGGGGAGGATATAAAAGACGTGCCTTCTCCCTCCATCGCGAACCTGCTGCAAGGTCGGGTTTCGGGGATGAACGTTACTAACATGACAGGGGCGCCCGGTGGAGGTGGCACGTCTATCAACGTGCGGGGGTACAATTCTTTTGACATCGCCGGAGAGCAACGTTTTTCCAATCCCCTTTGGGTGATTGATGGTGTACCGATGCAATCTTTCACCTCACCCGTCACGGGAACGAACACCCTAGCGGAGATCGACCCGAACGACATAGAGAGCATACAGGTGTTGAAGGATGCCGCTTCCGCGGCTATTTACGGTTCACGTGCCGCCAACGGGGTGATGCTCGTGACAACGAAGAGCGGGCGTTTGAACCAAAGGGCGAAGATAAGCGTTAATTTTTCCCACACGTGGAGTTTTGACCCCTCTTTGCCGGAACTAACCGGGGGAAACGCAGAGAGAAAACTGCGCTTGGAGGCGTTACGGGATTTCCAACAAGCCTATTTCGATGCCTCGACAAACACGTACAAGTACGTTAGCTCGTACCGGGAGTCATATAACGAGAACATGCACTATAATTATTTTTGGAATAAAGGTGACGGGGCGGGTATCGCCGCTTATCAAGATAGTTTGAACTCGTTTTATAATAACTCGACGAATTTCTTCAAGTATTATTTCAGAACCGCCAAAGTGCTGAACGCGAACTTGCAGTTAAGCGGGGGAACGTCAAACGTTTCTTATAACGTGGGGGTGGGTTATTATGATGAATCGGGGGTATTGAGGAACACGGGATTTGACCGGGTGAACTTGCTGGCGAATTTCTTTATCAAGCCCCTGCCGAAAGTCGAGAGTAACGTGCGCTTTTACCTTGCCCGGACAGGACGTAAACGGGCTTCCCGTTTGACCGCTTACACGGGGTTCACATCCGGGGAGGAACTGGAACAGATACCCGAAGAGTTGCTAACCATGTCAACGATATTGCCGGGCGAGGGCACGCCCGCCTTTGATGAAATGATAAAGCGTTTCAACACGATAAAAGAAGATAACGAGTCTTACCGGGTACGAACCTCTTTAGATTTATCTTACGAGATCGTGAAGGGCTTGAAATTAAAGTCTTCCGTGGCGTTGGATTTCACGCAGCAAAATCAAAATCTTTTCTTGCCCTCTGATTTGGACGAGTACAACGAATCCTATTCAAGCGGGCAGATCGAGAGAAATTTAACGTTGATAAACGAGAACCTTTTGACTTACAGGCACACGTTTGTTGAAAAGCATACCCTAGATTTTTTACTCGGTTTGTCGGTGCAGGAAGACGAGAGGAACTCTATCGGGACGTGGGGCAAAGATTCCCCAAGCGATCTGATTCATTATATTTCGTGGTTCGGTAATGTTTATAACGTGGACGAGAACCGGGCGTTGAAGGACGGCACGACCGGGCGGGAAGTTAGCACGAGCGTGGGCGTGTTCGGGCGTTTGAATTATAACTATCTCGAAAGGTATTTCCTCTCTGTCACGTTGCGCCGGGACGCGTCGAGTAAATTCGGCGAAAATGTCCGGTGGGGAACCTTCCCCTCTTACGCCGTGGCGTGGACGTTCTCGGAAGAGCCTTTCATGGATTGGAGTAGGGGAGTGCTAGATCATGGAAAACTCCGGGTTTCTTACGGGAAGTCGGGTAAACAGTTCGATCAACCGTATATCGCGCAAGGCTCTTTTTCACCGGGTGATCCTTACCTCGGCAACCCGACCATTCACCCGGATTTGTCGAGGGGATTGAGTAATAAGTACCTGACGTGGGAGGAAACGGGACAGTACGATTTCGGGTTGGACTTGGATTTCTTCGATCACCGTTTCGGGGTTGTTCTGGATTATTACTATCGTTACACGGATAAATTACTTTATCCCGTGATGTTGCCCGGTAATTATTCCGCTTTCAATCGTCAGTGGCGTAACGCTTACGCGATAAGCAACGAGGGGATCGAGCTAGAGGTGAAATGGAACGCGATCAGGAACGAGAAATTGAACTGGAATATATCGTTTAATATCGCCCGGAACTGGAACCGCCTTGAAAAAAGCGAGAACAAGCGAGATTTTCTAACGGAAGATAACACGACAAATCTTAACATCATCGGGAAACCTTTAAACGGTCTTTACGTGTTAAAAACCGGGGGAATTTATAATGATGATAAAGAGGTGCCGAGAATGTTTATAAACGGCAAGGATACCCCTCTCGCGAGTAACGGGAACACGCAGCATTACAGGGCAGGTGATCGGGTGGTGTATGACGTGAACGGTGACGGGGTGGTAAACTCGGATGATCGCGTTTACGCGGGAGCTCCCGCCCCCGTCGCGCAGGGAGGGATTATCACCACCTTGGAATGGAAAGGGTTCGATTTGAACGTGTTATTTAATTTCGTGATTAGCCGACATATCTTGAACGCGGCTCGCGGGGCTTCGGTCGGAACCATCATCGGGCTAACGCCGGATGATAGCGTTACCCCCGTGTATGTTGATTTAAACAACGTTTCTTTCTGGCAGAAACCCGGTGATAAAACGGATTTCCCGATGAATCGACTAGAGGGCGGGTTAGGTAGTTTTAATTCTTACACGACCGCTAACGTGGAAAATGTCAGCTACCTGAAATTGAAAACGTTCTCTATCGGGTACACGTTGCCGGAGAGGTGGAAGAAAAAGGTAGGTTTCGGGGTGCGGGTTTTCGTGTCGGGGGAAAATCTCTTCACGATCACGAATTATTCCGGTGCTGACCCGGAATCTGTAAATATAATGACGGGCGTGGATAATCTCGGTAATTATCCCTTGAACCGGAAATTGACACTTGGTATAACCGGAACATTTTAAAAGTATGAAAAGGATATATATATTTATATTGATGGCGTTGTCACTATCATCTTGTGATGATTTCTTGACGGTGGAATCCGACACGGGGGTGACGAGTTTAAACTACTGGAAGAACGCGAGTGATTTGGACGCGGCGAACTACGGCTTGTACGCGACGTTTCGCTACAACATAGCGAATAATAGTTCTGTTGTTTACCGTGACCGGGGGTTACCTTTTGACGTGCTTGGAATTTGGACGAATCCAAGTAATAACGATTTATCACGGGGTTGGACGCAAACGCATGGTTGCATCAATTGGAACAACGAGTATAAAATTGTCAACGAGGCTAATTTGATTTTGGATAATATAGATCGAGCCGATCTCACGGGAGAACAAAATGATTTCTTCCGAGGGCAAGCTCTTGGGCTTCGGGCTTACGTGTATTTTTATATGTTGCAGAACTGGGGGGATTTACCCTTGATCGTTCACGCGGAAGACGTGGGAATGAAAGCCCGGACACCTTGGCAGGAGGTCGCGGAACGCTGTATCGTTGATTTAAGGGAAGCGATCGCGTTGTTGCCCGTGGCGGACGAGTTGAAAGATATAGAGGGGAACCCGATAACGAGTAAACAAGCGGTTTCCTCCGGGACGTGTCACGCGATACTGGCACACCTCTACGCTTGGAAGGCTGCCTTGAATAAAGAACCGGATTTGTTAAAACTGGCGATACTGGAATGTGATTCCGTGATTGCCGATAAATCATACGCCTTGGCGAACACGATTCATGAAGTGTGCGCGAGTGTGATCCCCGGTAACAGCCGGGAGGGTATTTTGGAGTGTGATTTTAAAGACACCCAATACGATGTAAAGGGATGGGGTGCTTATATGGCGGGATTTTGCCAGTGGTGGCCGATTGTCCCCTTGACAACGCCCTCCACGGCTCGCCGGGGACTTTTAATAAGTAACTCGACTGTTTACAAGATGTTCCCCGACCCGGACGATCAACGGAGAAACGAATATTTTTATAAACTTGACAGCATGGCGAAGGTTTCCACTGTAACAACAAAGGGGAATGCTTACGTGCAAAAGTATCAACAAATTATCATACACGAGTCGGGTAGTCAAAAGGGACAAATAAAGTCTTATAAAGCGAATGAAATTATCATCCGGTTGGCGGATATTATCTTGCTACGGGCAGAGTGCAAGGCTCGGACGGGAGATTATGCCGGGGCGAGAATTGATTTGAACCGTATCCGTAACCGGGCGGGGGTGAAAGATTATGCCGGGACGGATGCCGATTTACAGGACGAGATACAAGACGAGCGGGAACGAGAATTTTTCTGCGAGGGAATATCCATGAGGTATTTTGATTGCGTGCGGAACGGTAATTACCGGGAGAGGTTACGAGGGAAGTTCAAGACTTTGACCGAACAGGACGTGAAAGATGGGGCGTTGTTTATCCCGGTGGGAAAGATGGCTTTTTTCAACAACACGTTGATGTTACAAACCCCGTACTGGAAGGCGAACGGTTATGCTTATTAATTTAAAATGCTAGAGTTATGAAAGGATATATATTTTTGATCGGGGTGTTTTGCATCCTTTGTTCTTGCGAGGACTATTATCACGATTCGGGATTGGCGAACGGGAAACATGATTGTACCATGTGGGAGTATTTCGAGAGCCAACCGGGGGATTGGGATTCCACGATGATACTGATAGAACACGCCGGGTTGAAAGACGTGTTCGATGGAACGAACCCCGACTATAAAGAGATCACGTTTTTCGGGATGACGAATTTATCTATTGAACAGCTTCTCGTGAAAACGATAGATGATGATTGGGAACCTATCTATAACCGGGTAAAGGATATTCCGGTTGACTTGTGCCGTGAAATGCTTTTGTCTCACGTCGTGGCGGGAAAGCTGATGAAATCCGGATGTGATTACGAGGAAAGAGGTACGCTCACGGGCGGGACAACGGTAAAAACGTTATCGGGAATAGAATTGAGGATTTACCGCACCCAATCGTCGTATAGCGGTATCCCCGACATCGGGGCGGAAGGGTTGGCTATTCATGCTCCCGTTAGCGGTCAGATGGCTACGATTGCCTCTGCGGATATAGAGGTCACGAATGGGGTAGTACACTCGTTGGATTACACGTATCAATTCACGCAACTTTAAAATTTACGATTATGAGAAAGATATACATGATATTGGTCGGGATGCTATTACTTCTAGGGGCAGGATGTCATGACGTGACAGTCGGGTATCTGGAAACGAGGGACGCCGTGTATCAACCGGACTCTATGATTATTAAGGCGGTGCTTGATCCAGACGAGGACGCGAGGCAAATAGAGTTTGAAATTCCGTTTCAAAGTACCTCGATCGAGGGGGTGTTAGGAACCGCGCCAATTCGTTACTCCATCCGTAGCGTGGAGAGTGAACACCCGGAAGTCGCGGGACAGTTCACGATGCAGGGTAAGGGGATTATCGAGTTACCGTGGAATCACACGGTTCCGCCCGGTCGGTACGTGATAAATATTCGTGTCGCGAACGAGGGCTACACGGTAGATTTGGATTCCATGTACACGGTGATCGTCAGGTAACAGGCTATTTACGAGATAATGCGCGAATTATTATTTAAGATATTATGAAAAAAATAAATAATTATATATCTTTGCATCAAGGACTGTGCGGAGTGCCGCCGATAATGTCCGGATAATGATGTGATGTTAAAATGCTTGTGGTTAGGAGTTGCGCCCTTGGTTTATACCAGCGACCGCGAGATTGCAACACTCACGTCTGTCTATACGTATATTCTTTAT
>OKWJ01000362.1_pt1 | contig 60066 bp, 61 predicted proteins | sample 1607121 | NCBI WGS metagenome assembly OKWJ01 (sample SAMN04414080, study PRJEB24778) | human gut metagenome | material: faecal | host: Homo sapiens | reverse complement strand
GCTATACTGAACAAAAAAATAGGGGAGGACGTTCTATATGTGAACGGAAAATATCGGGGAGATGACGAAGTTGGAAAATTAATGCACGACTTTTCATGTACCGATCCGGACGATATGAATTATGAAATACTTGCAAAAAAGCAAGATATTTTAAGCAGGACGAGAAAGGAGTGGCTACTATGTGTAAGTTGATGGAAGATATGAGAAATGAAGCGGCACATGATAAGGTAAAAGAGAAAGCAATTCTCATGTTAAAAAATGGGAAGATTTCATTTGATGAAATATCGGTATTCTTTTCCGAATTATCTGATGAAGAAATCGAAGAAATCAAATCTAAAATCATGCAGTTAGCATAATTGGTAAAACAGATTAATAGGAAGGACGCATGGAACAGTAAAATGTGAACCATGTGTCTTTTTTTACAGATGAGGTGGTGAAATAACGTGGAACAGTTAGATAAAGAGGTGATTGACGAACTTAGTGAACCGGCAAAAAGAGTTTTTCGTTCTCTGGATTATCGTTCCCAGCGCCGGATGTTAAAAAAGGCAAGGATGATTTATGAGATTAACAAGATTGGTGTCAATATCAATCAGATTGCGAAAAAATATAACGAACATCAATACGTGGAATCCAGTGCAGATTTGTTGGATAAGTTAGATGAAGTGTATCAAAAGAATACTCAAAATGTATAGAAAAGCATCTTACATCACTGGAGCAATATATTACGATCACATTTTGTGAGTTATCAGGAGACAAACTGGTAACAAAAGGTACCTATGCAAAGATGGCTCGAGGTGAAATGGTTCGATATATGGCAGAAAATAATATTGAAGATCCTATGGATATTCAGAAATTTGACAGACTCGGCTATTCGTTTAGGGCTGATCTATCATCAGATAATGAATATGTTTTTGAACGAAATCTGGCAAAATTATTTAGATAAAAGATGCTCTATGTGGGCATCTTTTATCTGATAATAGGAATAATTACTATTTTCTTGACATCGACTGAAAAGTAATATATAATCCTTATTACGAGCAAATCCTAATAAGGAGGTCGAATAATTATTAGAAGAAATACCATTCAAAAAGATTTAGTAAGAAACGCTGTGTATGAGATGAAAAGGCATGTTACAGCAAATGAAGTGTATGAATTTATAAAAGAAGCATATCCTACAATTGGAAAAGGGACTGTATATAGAAACCTTGATATATTGGTAGAAGAAGGTGCTTTAAGAAAGGTTGAAGTTCCGGATGGACCGAACCGGTTCGATTTCACATTAAAAAATCACTACCATGTCAGGTGTGTAAAGTGTGGTGAGGTTTCAGATGTGGATATGGAGGAAATACCAGACTTATTGGAAAGAATTCATGACACACACGGAATCGAATATTTGGATTATGATATTTCATTTAAAGGCATTTGTCCTAAATGCAAGAAGGAGGAACAGCATGGATAGGAAAGCAATGTATAAGTTGAGTTATGGACTGTTTGTATTGACTGCCAAAGAAGCAGAAAAAGATAACGGATGCATCATTAATACAGCCATTCAGGCAGCTTCGGATCCAAACCAGTTAAGTATCTGTGTAAATAAGGCAAATTATACGCATGATATGATTGAAAGAACTGGAAAATTTACTGTATCAGTCTTAAGTCAGAATGTACAGTTTGAATTGTTCAAGCATTTTGGTTTTCAATCAGGAAGGAATACCAATAAGTTTGAAACATTTGAAAAGTGTTCCAGGGGGATAAATGGTATTTATTATATTACAGAAGGTACAAACGCATACATTTCTGTAACAGTTAATAAAACAGAAGATTTAGGTTCGCATACGATGTTTTTCGGTGAGATAACCGATATGGAAGTTTTAAGTAATGTCCCTTCTGTCACATATGATTATTACCAGAATAGTATTAAGCCTAAGCCAGAGAAAGTTGGCAAGACGGAGGATGGTCAGACAATATGGCGTTGCAGAATTTGCGGATATGAATATGTAGGCGAAGAACTACCGGATGACTTTATATGTCCTATATGTAAGCATCCGGTATCAGATTTTGAAAAAATAGTAAAGAAAACGGAGGTAAAAGAAATGGCAGCAAATAAATACGAGGGAACACAGACAGAGAAAAATTTACAGGAGGCATTTGCAGGAGAATCCCAGGCAAGAAATAAGTATACCTATTTTGCATCTGTAGCAAAGAAGGAAGGCTATGAGCAGATGTCAGCATTATTTTTAAAGACAGCAGACAATGAGAAAGAGCATGCAAAGATGTGGTTCAAGGAATTAGCAGGAATTGGTGATACAAAAGAAAACTTAGTAGCAGCTGCAGAAGGTGAAAATTACGAGTGGACCGATATGTATGAGGGCTTTGCAAAAACTGCTGAGGAAGAAGGTTTTCCTGAGCTTGCAGCAAAATTCAGAGCTGTAGGAGAGATTGAGAAGCATCACGAGGAGAGATATCGAGCACTCCTTAAGAATATTGAAACTGCACAGGTATTTGAAAAGAGTGAAGTCAAAGTATGGGAATGTCGGAACTGTGGACATATTGTGGTAGGAACAAAAGCCCCTGAGGTATGTCCGGTATGTAATCATCCACAGAGTTACTTTGAAGTTCGTGAAGAAAATTACTAAGAGGGGAGGAGATTATCACGAAGAAGCAAACAATCAATTAAAAAAAGCAGTGATGATAGGCTGTGGATTTGTTAGTTCTGCATCTGTATTTGCTTTAATGCAAAGCAGATTATTTACGGAGATTGTCCTTATTGATGCAGATAAGAATAAGGCGGAGGGGGAAGCGATGGATATCAGTCACGGAATTCCATTTGCTAGTCCGATGAAAATATATGCCGGCGATTGTAGGAGCAGATGGTGTTGAGTCAGATATACCTATAAATCTGAATGGAGAGGAAGCATTAAAGCTTAAGGAATCAGCCGATTCATTGAAGAAAATTGAAGATACAATTGAATTGTAAATTTTTAACACGGAAGGAGATAAAAGCATGGAAGTAAAGTATTATGTATGTAAGCACTGTGGAAACATTGTTGAAAAGGTAAAGGATAAGGGCGTACCTGTCCTGTGTTGTGGAGAGGCTATGCAGGAATTAAAAGCCGGAGTGACTGACGCTGCAGTTGAGAAGCATGTACCTGTGTGTATGGTGGAAGGTAATCATGTTCATGTTGTTGTCGGAGAGACAAAACATCCAATGATTGAAGAGCATTTCATTGAGTGGCTCACATTAAATACCGATCAGGGAATTTACAGAAAGCAGTTAAATCCGGGACAGGATCCGGTAGCGGAATTTTCTCTTTGTGATGGCGAACAGGTAGAAGAAGTATATGCATATTGTAATTTACATGGACTATGGAAATGCAAAAAGTAATTGTATATATTAAGATGTTGCAAGATTGTGGAAGCTGCATTGTAATGGAGTAATCCATATTATTAACATATATTACAGGAGGAAAAACGAATGAGATACGTATGTGATGTTTGTGGATGGGAGTATGATGAGGAGAAAGGTTATCCGGAAGGAGGTATTGCACCCGGTACTAAGTGGGAGGATATTCCGGAGGATTTTACATGCCCGTTATGTTCAGTAGATAAAGATCAGTTTTCGGAAGCTTAATTTTACTATAAAGGATTATATACATGAGAGTAGAAGAGTTGAGTGTTGATATTGTGGGGCTGGCAGGAGCTTGTTCTTATGCCTTAGACTGCATTGAAGCAGAATTTGTAAATGTAAAAAACAAACATGGAAAGAGAGTGGCTTATATTAGTGTGTGTATGGCTAAATATTGTTCGATTCAAGGTGATGCGTTACAAGATTTAGCTATATGCGCATTGCTACACGATAATGCGTTGACACAGTACATTTCTGAAGAAGTACAGAAATATCCGGATACCAATATTAAAAAGGTTTTATCCGAAAATAAAACAAATATGCATTGTGTTTATGGTGAAAAAAATATTACTAAAATTCCTTTTAAAACAGATATTTCAAATGTAATTTTATATCATCATGAACATGCTGATGGAACTGGTCCTTTTCGGAAGAAATGGTATGAAATTCCATTGTTTGCAAGGATTATTCATCTTGCAGATATTGTTGATATTATAGGGAATAGTTTTGAATCTGCTGATCATAGATGGGATTTTATATGTCAGTATCTTTCCCAAAATAAGGATAGACTGTTTGATTCAGAATGTGTTAATGCCTTTCTGAAGGGATTCACAAAAGAATCCTTTATGTGCTTAAGGGATGATTCTTTTGAAACAAATCTATGGAAGATTGTCCCAAGAGAAAAACAATCTTTTGGTTGGGAAACATGCAAAAATGTTGCAGATTTTTTTGCAAAGATTGTAGATTACAAATCTTCTTTTACCAGCAGGCATTCTATAGGAGTAGCTGAAAAAGCCTCCCTGCTTGCCCAATATATGGGATATGATTCAATCACTGTACAAAAAATGTATTTGGCAGGTGCGCTGCATGATATAGGGAAAATGGCGGTAGGCAACGAGATTTTGGAAAAACCGGATAAGCTTACGGATGATGAATTTTCTAAAATGAAAAATCATGCTGGCTATACATATCTTATATTATCAGAGGTTAATGATTTTGAAGAAATACGAGACTGGGCGGCATTCCATCATGAAAAATTGAATGGAACCGGGTATCCTTTTGGAAAAACTGCTGATGAATTAAATGAGCCGGAACGTATGATGGCATGCGTTGATATTTATCAGGCTCTTACGGAAGACAGACCTTATAAAAAGGGATTATCTCATGAAAAAACATGTGATATCCTTGATGACATGGCACAGAAAGGTTTTATTGATTCAGATATTTCAAAGACAATTAGAGAATGCGTTGGAAGAACTTGATACCATATATGAAAACAAAGGATATTTCAGACAATAGTGTTTTTTGTTATGTCTAGTTTGGCGTGGGTTTCCAAAAGTAGAATAAGGAAGAAAGAAGGATTAAGTTATGTATGAAATGAAACCAGAATATTATATCGGAATAGATATGATAGACGAGGAACATAAGCAATTGTTTTTGTATGCAGATGAAGCATATGAACTGCTCCACGATGAGTACACACCAGATAAATATGATAAAATTGACGTAATATTAGAGAAACTTCGTGATTATACGGTAAAGCATTTTGCTGACGAAGAACAGTATATGGAATCTATCAATTATAAGAAGTTATTTACACAAAAGATTCAGCATCAGGAATTTATACAAAAGCTTGATGAATTTATGGAACATCATGATGATGAGGAAGAAGATCAAGATGAACAGATTATGGGAATTTTAACATATCTTACAGAGTGGTTAGTAAACCACATTCTGTATGTTGATGGTCAAATTCCTAAAGGCTGATATTCTAAGAAAAGGTTGTCGTTTTATAAAAAGCGGCAATTTTTTCTTACAATGAGATAGAATTTATTATGAGAAGGGAAATATCTATTGGTGAGAGCAGTCTCTTTAGGACTTTTATAAAGAGAGATGGGAGCTTATGCATCCTGTATCTCAAACAGATCCTCTACCGTCATATCAAGATATTTCGCCAGACTCAGGCAGGTATCAATATTCGGAATTACATTATTATGCTCTATATTAAAGATGCTCTTGCGGCACACGCCGAGTGCGACCGCAAGGTCATCCTGGATGAGATGTTTTTCTTTGCGTATTTCCGAAATATTGTTTGTTACCATATTGTGCCCTCCATACTGATTATACGTGGAAATCATTTCCACAAAATGGTGCTGAGCCGGGGAAGAAGAAAGAACGGACTCAGATACTGTCATAATTATATTCTATATGTTGTCCGATAAACAGGACTATTAGCATACTACTTTTCCAAAAATCTTAAAGCTATTTTTTTTCGTAATCTGGATCGGATCATATTTTTGATTCAGGGAGACAAGGAAGGTTCCCGCTCTGCTGCTATCAGATGACAAAAATTTTAATAAATTAGTATCGGTCATAAAACGGGTATTTGAGAATATGATGGATAAACCAAGCATACCGGTGAACAATTCAGAAAAGAATAATGGTAATAATAAAAAGGTATTAACGATGCAGGAGAAAATACATATGGCAGAGGAAAGTTATAGTAAATTTGAGAAACCAAAGGACATGAAGATGTATTCCGTATATTTAGATTTAAAAGCAAAATCCAGTGTGAGTGGGATGATTATTGGACAGCTAGGAATGTATTATACAATCAAAGAGAACCCTTAAACCTTATAATTCTGAATTTTGTAGGAGGTAGAGAGATGAGAGATTGGATGGATTTTGATGGCGACGGTGAGGTGGATAGCAGTGAGAGCATGTTTGCTGAAGAAATGCTTTGCACGAGTAAACAAGAGCATGAGGCATTATTTGGAGATGCTGGAGATTTCGATGACGATATGGAAGATGATTTTGAAATTGATGCTATGGTAGCAGGACTTGATGTTGATGAGTTAGAACTTATGGATCCGGATGAGAGGGCAGAGGTGTTAGAAGAAGCCGGCTTAGATCCGGATGACTATGATTTTTACTAGGGTTAAAAAGGAGGCTGATTAATATGAAAAATAATTCTGGTAAAGCGGAGGTGCTATTATGAGCAAAAAATATTTTACGATTACAGGTTTGAATCATTACTATGGAAGTGATTTTTTAAAGAGAGGAATGAAAGTAAAGCTTGAGAAGGAGCCAGATAATAGGTTTGATTCTGAAGCAATTGCGGTTAAAATGAAAGGTTTAGCTAAAATTGGATATGTGGCAAATAGTCCCAATACCGTACTTGGTGATTCTATGAGTGCAGGGAGACTTTATGAGTATATTGGGAAAAAGGCCAAAGGGAGTGTGGTTTATGTATTGTCAAATGGAGTGGTGTGCAAGTTGAAGGAGTAATCCTGCAAACAAATTAATATAAGTTGTTATCCGCCCTCTAAACTGGTATGATAAATTTATCAATAGGAGGACCGTGATTATCATGAGAATACTTATGTTAGGGAACAGTTTTACCTCGGCTAACAATCTCCCCCAATTAATTGCCAAAAGAACCGGTGCGGAGGTTGTAGCACATACAAGAGGTGGTGCAAGGTTAAAAGAACATTTGAATCCTAATACAAAGATGGGAGCAAAAACATTAGCGGCATTGGAAGAAGAACCGTGGGATTTTGTTATTTTGCAGGAAATGAGCAACGGACCGATTACCGCGAAAGAAAGATTTCGCGACAGTGCAGGAGATTTGTGTGATTTGATATGGTCGATAGGTGCAAAACCGGTTTTTTATGCGACGTGGGCTTATCAGAAGGAATGCGGTAAACTTGTAAAACTTGGGCTTTCATATGATGAAATGTATGAGCAGATGCATGAAAGTTATTATGAAGCTGCAAAAGAAAACAACGCACTTATTGCGGATGTAGGGACAGCATTTTATGAAAATTCAAGTGATATACCTATTTACGCAGATGATGGCTGTCATCCGAGTGCTGTAGGAAGTGAAATTGCGGCTGATGTCATTTCAGAAATCATCAGAAATAACTATAGGCAATTGGCAGCAAATGATGGAGATGAATTTTGTCCGCGATGTGATGCCAATTTAACATTGCAAAAAGGTTATCGCAACGATTTGCCCTACTGGGTCTGCAAAGGGTGTGGAGAAATGCTGATAAATCCGCGTGTGGAAGCAGACGATGATGTGGCGTGGATTTGCGACCAATGTGAATCTCTGCTGAATGAACAGGATGGTTTTAAAGAAAACTGTGATAGTTGGAAATGCACAGAGTGTGGCTTTGTAAACCGAATTGATAAGAGTATGATTTATTTGTCCGAGGCTGAATATCAGATATCGCTTTCGAATCCTTATAAGGGAATGACAGATGAAGACGTAATTGAACTTATGAGTTATGAAGAAATCCGCAATTTGGATGAAAGAGAGAATGTTGTACTCGTAAAAATGGATGGGAAAAACTATGTAAAGAAAATTCTCAGTACATATAATGAAAGTGTGTATCGGTATCTTGCGTGCCATCCAATTGCCCATATGCCACAGATTTTTGAGGTTTATCGAGGTGACAGGTATTTAGTGGTTATTGAGGAATACATCGAAGGAAGTTCATTATCGGAATACCTGAAGAAAGGAATATTTAAGCCTACAGAGCCAGTGTATATTGTCAGAAATTTATGTTGCATTTTAAATGAATTGCATACACTGGAGTGCCCAATCATTCATCGGGACATCAAACCATCAAATGTTATGCTCACCAAATCGGGAGAAGTGGTGTTACTTGATATGAATGTAGCAAAATGGTATGATTCGGAGGAAAAAGAAGATACAAGACTGCTTGGCACTAAGGACTATGCGGCACCGGAGCAGGCCGGATATGGGATGAAAGCGTCCTCAGATAAAACCGATATTTATGCAGTTGGGATTCTTTTAAATGTAATGCTTACCGGAAAACTTCCAAAAGAGAAACCGGCACAAGGAAGATTGTGGGATATTATAGAACGGTGTATATCTTTGGATGCGGATACCCGGTATAGTGCAGACGAATTAATTGAACGATTGGACAACTATTTAGGGGAGAATACGAATGCAGGAAAAAAGGACAGATGAATTGGATGAACTTTTGGAAACAATGAAGCCGGAGCAATTGGGCGATTATTACAAAGACAACAAAAAATATATGGCAGATGACAAGAAAACATTTTCTTATTATATGAAAGATGTTTGGGCGAATAAGAATTTAATGTGTGCGAATCGAAAAACATGTCTGAAGGATATTTATTCAATTGCCGGCGTTTCTGAATCTTACGGCGAGAAAATTCTAAATATGGAAAAGCATACGAAAAACCGTGATTTGATTCTTCGATTTTGTATAGCGGGACATTTTTTACTGGATGAAGTGAACCGGGCACTTAAATTATATGGAATGAATCCATTGTATGCGAAGGATAAGAGAGATGCCTGTTTCATTGTCGCAATTAATAATAGAAAATATGAATTGTTTGAAATTGATGATATGCTTGAGAGGCAGGGGCTAAAAAAAATATCAAAAGAAGAATAAGCAAAATCCTCACCGTTTTGGTGGGGATTTTCTTTTGAATTCTATGATAGGATTTTCTTACAGATATCTGAAAACTTACGCAGAGTAATCAAAAAGTAATTTGAAATGTACTTGTAGAATTTATATAGTTATATTATGAAAGGGGGCATAGGTTTATGGGGGTGAAAATTAGTCTCGGAAGGTTTATTTCAACGAGACGAAAACAGAAGTTTATGACACAGGAAGAACTGGCAAATAAGATGCATGTATCAAAATCGGCAATTGCTAAATGGGAAACCGATGGTGGAGTTCCGGACCGGGATAATTTATACCGGCTGGCGGAAATTATCGGTGTCTCTGTGGATTCCATGCATCAGATTATAGCCGGGAATGTTTGTGTGAATGAAGAACAATCAGTCAAGCCGAATATAACGCAGGATGTGATTCAATTGTTGGAATCCTATGGGTATCTTGTGGTTCGGCCGGAGGAAAATGAAGGGAACATTGTAGTGGAGATTAAGGAGGAAGAAAGATGACAGAGACAGTTCAAATGAATCAAACCGGACATAGGAGTAAAATATTTATAGGTGCATTTATAGCAATGCTGATAGGGTCAGCTATATTGTTATTAACATTATTTATGCCATTTGCATCTGCGACAGATGAGTATAAGGAGGCATTAGAAAAATTTTCGGATTCGATGTATATAGAAGAATTGAATATGACGAATAAAGAAGCAATTAATATCTCGTTATTTGAGTTCATAAGAATTTATTCATCTGAAACAGGGAAGGAAATATCAAACGATTTAAGTATTGTTTATGTAGTTGTGATTGCAGCATTTGCCGTTTTTGCATTATTAACATTATTATTTTCAATATTAAGAAAATCAATACCAGTGATTGTTTTTAACATACTTACCTTTGCAGTATTAAGGATCATAATATGGGATTTTGAAGATAGGGGTGTGATTTCAAACAGTAGATATGATTGGGGGATAGCACAGTACATCGGCTATATCGGCATTGCCATTGTTATGGTAGGTGCCGTGGCACTTTTAGTTGTAAAAATGAAAGACAAAAAGCAACAGAAAACATTAGCACAATAATATGGAGGACATTTCAATGAAAAAATTATTATCTTTTATACTTGTTTTTGGCATGACATTTTCCTTAACTGCATGTGGCAGTCAGAAAGATTCTGGAAAGACAGCAGCTTCCGCACCTACACAGGGCAACAACACAGTAACAGAGAGTAGTACACAAGAACCGACAGAAGAACCTACGGAAGACACCAAAATAGAGATTCAGGCAGACTCTTTAGATGCACTGGAAGAAATGGTGAACAAAGATGTTGACAATACAGTAGAAGCTTTGACAAAATCGTATGAAAAGTTGAAAACTGAGATTAACACATATAACAAATACAAAGCGAATACCAAAAAAGTAAAAGCATTTTATGATGAAGTACTTTTATCACAACAAAAATTAACGATTAAATTAAGAGAATACGCTCTTGCGTATGCGAAAATGATTCTCGCTTCAGGTGATGATATGTATGATAAAATGGATGATTTGTATGACGTTATTTATGATAAAGCTGGGGATAAAGTATATAAGAAAATCTATGATGGAATTTTAGAAGATATGTATGATGATTTCTATGATGGAATTCTGGATGATGCATATGATAATGCTAAATATTCGGAGTGGTCAGATTTGCGTTCAGATGAATATAAATGGTGGTCACATACCCGCTCTGATATTTATGATGACTGGTCCGATTTTCGTTCTGAAGTATATGATTTTTGGGATGATACAAAAAGCGACATATGGGATAGTGATATTGCAAAAGCAACAGAAAACTTAGATGATTTCGTGAAAGATATTGAAAAACTTATTCCTTGAGTTTAGAATCTTTAAGAAGGGCACTTACCATCAGGTAGGTGCCCTTTTGCTATGTACATTACATAAAATCGTGAAAAAACACAAAAAATAGTAATAAGTATTGAAAGAAAGGGGGATTAGTGGTAAAATTACATTACTAAATTTTGTGAAATGCACAAAAATAAGGAGTGAAAAGCATGGAAATTAAGAGAGACATATATCTTGAACAGTTAAAAATAAGAAAAAATAATGGAATGATAAAGATTATTACTGGTATACGAAGATGTGGAAAATCATTCTTATTGTTTGTTTTGTATAAGAAATATTTGTTGGAGAATGGCGTAGACAAGGACCATATTATTGAGATTGCATTAGATGGTATCGAAAATGAGGAACTTAGGGATCCTAAAAAGTGTTTTCAATATATAAAAAATGAAATGAAAGATGAGCAGATGTATTATCTGCTTTTGGACGAGGTACAGTTTATGCCTCGGTTTGAGGAGGTGCTGAACAGCCTGCTTCGTATTCAAAACATTGACATGTATGTAACGGGAAGTAATTCAAAATTTTTATCAAGTGATATTGTGACCGAATTTAGAGGAAGGGGAGATGAAATTAGAATCTATCCTTTATCTTTTGCGGAGTTTTATACGGCTTTTGGGGGAGATTATGATGATGCATGGAATGAGTATATGATATATGGTGGACTTCCGCAGGTGGTACAATTTTCAGTAGAACGTCAAAAGGCAGAATATTTAAAAAACATATTTACAAATGTTTATATTAAAGATGTGGTTGAGCGTAATAAGATTCATAATGTAGATGAAATAAATACACTGATTGATATTTTGGCATCTGCAATAGGAGCACCGACTAATCCAACAAAAATATCAAATACTTTTAAAAGTGATCGAGGCATCATTTACAATAATAAAACGATATCAAACCATATTGATTATTTGGCAGAAGCATTTCTGATTTCAAAAGCCAACAGATATGATATAAAAGGAAGAAAGTATGTGGGTGCAAATCTAAAATATTATTTTTCTGATGTTGGACTCAGAAATGCCAGATTGAATTTTAGACAACAGGAGCCGACGCATATTATGGAAAATATTGTGTATAATGAGCTGCTTGTTCGTGGATACAATGTGGATGTTGGTATTGTGGATGTAATGGCAAAAAATGTTGATGGTAAGAGAGTTCGTAAACAGTTAGAAGTTGATTTTGTGGTAAACCAAGGAAGTCAGAGGTATTACATCCAAGTGGCTTATGATATGACTTCTGAGGAAAAGCAAACGCAGGAACTCAATTCATTAAGGAATATTCCGGATTCATTTAAGAAAATAATTATAATAAATGGAACAAAGAAGCCTTGGAGAAATGATGAAGGATTTGTAATTATGGGAATGAAATATTTTCTTCTTAACGCTGACAGTTTGGAATTTTAAATCGAAAGTAAGTTGTGCAGGTGGAGCTACCGCTCCACCTTGCCATTTTTGTTGAAATGAACATTAAAAGGTTTACAATAACGATTCATTTTCGCAAGAATTCTTTTTTTTGCCTTTCCTTTTGCCGGAGTCGGCTGATAATTATTGATGCTATTGGTTGAAGAAACTTTGCATGGAATGATTTTTACATCATTGGATTTCTGCAATTTGTTCTTTTTAAAAGTAAAGGTCTGCTGGTAAATCATGGTGTCTTTGTCCGGTGGGTTTGTGTTGCCGCCAAAGCAGAAATTTGCAAGGCTGTAAACAATATAGGCACCTTTGTATTTTTCGATTCCCTGCAGGACATGCGGGTGATGGCCAAGGACAAGATTGGCACCCTGTTTTACGGCATAGTGGGCAATACTTTTCTGAACAGCATCCAGAGAACTCGTCTTCTCGATACCGGCGTGCATGCTGACAATAATAAGGTCTGCTTTTTTCTTTTTCAGTTTTTGAATACCGCTTTTTATGTAGTGTTTGCTGGAGGATACACCTTCGAGACCGTTGACCGCAATCATACCAATTTTTTTACCTTTTGTTTTGTAAATCGAAACTTTGCCATAGGAAGCAAAAGGCATCTTATTTTTATTGAAAACGGAGATTGTGTCATGATAACTTCCGTTTCCAAAGTCACGGCAGTGATTGTTGGCAAAAGAAACGGCATCTACATTTCCCTTTTGTAAAATTTTCAAATAAGAAGGATTTCCCTTAAACGCAAATGTTTTGTCAGCACGTGTACTTCTTGTTGTTAGAGTGCCTTCAAAATTGACAAGTGTTAAATCATCTTTTTTGAAAATGTTTTTAACATTCTTAAAGAAATAAGAAGGCGTTTTTTGTTTGTATTTTGCATAAAAATTAACGCTTGCCGGAGATTTATAATCAGAACCGAGTGTACAGTCGCCAGCGGCGCTTATGGTGATTTTTGTTATGTTTTTTTTCTTCTTTATTTTCTTTTTAGGGGCAGCAGTTGGTTTACTTGTAGCTGCCGGTGTCTGCGTGGCAGAAGGTGTTGTCGTACCGGCTGGTTCTTTAGTTGCTGCAATATTGGTTTCTTCGCTACCGGCATTTTGCGCAAAGGCAGAAACCGGCGAAAAAATTGTTGTGCATAAAAGAGCAGCAAAAACAGATAAGGCTGTTAGTTTCTTGTTCATTTTGAATCCCCCTATGTTAAATTTATGATATAATTATGGTTCCAATTTTTTTTAGCATACAACAAAAGGGAATAAACTGTCAATCATTTATAGGGATGTTCCCAAATTAAAAAAATAAAAAAGGTATCGACGTTTTGCGTGTGTCAATCGTATCTATAGTGAAAGGAGGAGAAAAAAGAATGAATACTTTGGACGGTACCGGCCAAAAAAATAATTTTACACAGACTTATGAAGCCTATGTGAATGACATATATCGTTTATGCTTTTCTTTTATGAAAAATCACATGGATGCGGAGGATATTGTACATGAGACGTTTTTGAAATATTATCATCTTGACCGCACCTTTGATTCGGAACAGCATAAAAAAGCGTGGTTGATTGTTACGGCGTCAAATGCGTGCAAGGATATGTTGAAGCATTGGTGGAATCGTAGAAATCGTTTGGAGGATTATACGGAAATAGCGGAGGATTCGCATTCCGAAATAGATGGGATGATGAGTTTGATTTTGGAACTGCCGTATCAGTATAAAATGGTAGTTTACCTATATTATTATGAAGGGTATAACAGCAGGGAAATTGCGGACTTGCTACATAAGTCAGAATCAACAATCCGGACGCGTCTGCAAAAAGCGAAAAAAATATTAAGAAAGGAATTGGAAAAAAATGGATATTAGACAATCATACGAAAAAATAAATATTTCGGAACAAGCTAAGAATCAAATTAAAAATGATATTCTTGCTGGGGAAAAAACGGTCAGGAAAGAAAATTGCAGTGGTGTATATAAAAAATATGGGAAAATCGCGGTGGCTGCCGCATTGGCATTGGTTCTTATTGTGCCTTCGGGGGTAATGGCAGCCGGAAAATTGTACCGATATTTTACGACATCCATTCAGAAGGATAAATATTCGGTTACTGCTGAAATGAATCAGACCAAAGGGAAGAAAATGAAGTATATAAAAGTTTCAACGGACTTTGGCGAAAGTTATCACAAGACAGAAAGAAATAAAGAATTTCAATGTTATGAGAATCGTGAGGGAAGTCAAAGTGGTAAAGACTTTTGGTATTCTTTGCAGTATCTAGAAGGAAAACAGAAGGAGATACTTTCAACTTATGATGTGAAGGAAAATGAAACGATGAAAATTAACGGCCGCCGTGCGGTTTACTGCCGTTATAATCCGGTTGTGGGAAGTAAGTATCTGAAGAGCAAAAAGACTGATTATGGACAGACACTTTATATTTTTGTGGAAGATTATGGTTATCTGATTGAGATGGCAGCACAAACAGGACTTCCAAAAAAAGAGTTTGTTCATTTGGCAGAAAAGATTCAAATTACAAAAGCACAGTCAAAAGCTGAGGCGGCTGATTTTATCCTTTACAGCAAGCGAAGCGGGGGTGCATGGAACGTGCAGCAAAGCCTGACGGCGGATGAAAAAATTGATGCAAATCATTACTCAACAAATGGAACGGGTCATGTCAAAAATGCAGTTTATGAAGTAAAAGATGTTAAGGTTTTTGGTTCGGCAAACCAGCTGAAAACGGACGCATTTATTAAAAAACGGGCTTCATTTTTAAAGCATGTGAATAACGATGGAAAATTAAAGACGTATGAAAGAGAGCAGATTCAATATGGAAATGGAATCACGGCACCGGAGAGAAGTGTAATAGAAACAAAGACCGTTCAGCCAAAACTGGTTTATGTTACACTTGCGGTTAAGAATTCGGCATCCGTTTTAAAAAGCGGCAAGTTCCCGGTTCCTTCTTTGCAGCTTGTGACGAAAAAAGACAAACAGATTTTTCAGAAAACATATGATGACTATGGCAGACCAAATTATATTGAAAAATCCTTTACAGATGGTATGCCATGTTATTTGGAAGAAAAATTAACCGGGAAAAGCGAGTGGTTCGTAGAAGGTTCTAAGGGAACCATTCAATTGCACTTTGCGTATCTTGTGGATGAAGATGAGTTGGATGGTATGGCACTGAATTTGAATGATTGGTCAAAAGACTGTGAATATTTGGATATCTCGCAGGGGTAAAAAACATATTTATAAAAATCAATACTTGACAAATAAACGGTCGTTTACTATACTGAAAAAGTAAACGACCGTTTATTTGAAAGGAGGAATGCTTTGTGGGCAGCACAAAGGAGGATATTTTGCGGGTATCGCTTCATCTGTTTGCCAAAGATGGATATGAGGCAGTATCGGTCAGCCAGATTGCGGGGGCACTTGGCATGACCAAAGGAGCTTTATACCGGCATTATCAGAATAAGAGGGACATATTTTTAAGTATTGTAAAGCGGATGGAGCAAGGTGATACAGAGCAGGCACAAGACCATGATATGCCGGAGGGCGAGGAAGTGGATATGCCGGAAAAATATGATGAGATATCGTTAAAGGACTTTGCAGGTTATAGTAAGTCGATGTTTTTGTACTGGACGGAAGATGATTTTGCATCTTCTTTTCGGAAGATGCTTACATTAGAGCAGTTTCGAAGTGAGGAGATGCAGCAGTTATATCAGCAGTATCTAGTGAGTGGACCATCGGAATATGTAAAAGATTTATTTGAACATATGGGGATTTCACCTGCAAAAGAATTAGCGGCACAATTTTATGCTGTCATGTTTTTCTTTTATAGTGTGTATGATGGGGCAAAGGACAAGGATGAAGTAAAGAAACAGTTTGAAACAACATTGGATGAATTTACGAAAAAATTATTAGTTGGAGGGAAAAATGATGAACAATTGTAAGATTCGATTAGAGAAGAAAGAAGAATACCGAGAGGTAGAGAACCTTGTAAGAGAAAGTTTTTGGAATGTATACAGGCCTGGCTGCTTAGAGCATTATGTATTAAATCAATTAAGAGAGGATGACGCGTTTGTTCCGGGACAAATTTTCTGATGAATTTAACCTTTTTGCTTGACAAGTTACCAGTCGGTAACTATAATAAAGGTAACCGATTGGTAACTATTAGGTGGAAGGAGAAATTATATGGAGGAAAAGAGCACGAAGGAACGGATTTTAGAAGAAGCATTACGGTTGTTTGCAAAAAATGGATATCTGGGAACCTCGATGAATGATATTGCCAGACAGTTAGGAGTTACGAAGGCAGCGTTATATAAACACTACACGAGTAAGCAGGAAATCCTTGACAGCATTGTGAACCGGATGGATTCGCTGGATTATGAGCGTGGGAAAAAGTATGAAATGCCACAAGGAGACAGCGAAACAGTCATAAGAGGATATCGGGAAGCGGACACAGACAAGATTAAGCAGATTACGAAGGTGCAGTTTTTGCATTGGACAGAGGAAGAATTTTCAAATTGTTTTCGCAAGATGCTGATGCTTGAGCAGTACCGGGATGAAACGATGGCAGCATTATTTCAGAAGTATCTTGTTTCCGGGCCGGTATCTTACATGGAAACAATTTTTAAGGGATTAACCGGAAAAGAAGCGGACGCAAGGCAGTTAGCACTGGATTTTTATGGCCCAATTTTTCTCATGTACAGTTTGTACGATGCAGCAGATGAGAAAGAGGAAATTATAACAATGCTCGAGCTGCATGTGGAACATTTCGCTAAAATACTGAAAGGAGGAAGAAGAAAATGAAACTTTATTTTGGAAATACAACGACAACGATAACAACGCTGATGATTCTATGTCTGCTTGGATTTATCGGGTATACGATTTTTCAGAGAGCAAATATTCTTTACTGGGGAAGACGCACTTTATTTGTACTTGTATTTGGCTTAGTTATCTGCTGTTTTGCGGCAGCCAGAGACGGGTTGGATAAGACAATTCAGCACACAATTGACGGCAGTTGTGCACCGGGAATTTTTCCACTCCTTAGTATTCCAAATCTAATTGGGTGCATTGGTGCGGCTATCATTATTATTGCTGCCATTGCTACGCCGATTGCTAAATCGCAGGCAGCACGTGAAGTTTGGTTCTATTTCATGTCGGGTGGTGCTCTTTTGAAGATTGTTGTTATGGAGGTATCAAGGATTCGGTTGTGATGTTTTTTTCTAGTTTCCAGTAATTGACCAAGAAAAGAAAACAACTGAATTCTTTTGATAAGCGATAGTTAGGAAGTGGGGTGGACAATGTGCATACGTTTGGAAACAAATCAGCGAAAAAGTATGCCCTGACTCCCCAATTACGTTTCAAGCAACTAGCTTGTGACAAATGCTCGGCTGCCAATTTATTTAGGTTTCCGGTAATCAAGCAGAAAAACTTTGTGATGAGTGGGTACAAACACGTGGGTATCTGGCATGTGTTGTTTACATGCCGATACCCTTACGCGTTTGTTTAGCGGGAGCGCCCACGAATTACAAAGTCTTTCTGCCGGATTACCGGAAACCCACTAAATTGCCTCACACTATCATTGACAACAAATACATAAAATGTTTATAATCTATATGGATATATGAAAAAAAGATGGGGTGGAGAAGAAAGATAATACTAAAGGGAAGGTTAAGGGATATTTTATGTATGAAAAGGAAAAGCAGAGGGAGAACCATCTGATTGTGTTATTAGTGTACACATTTTTCTCGCTTATTTTGACGGGAGAATCACTTTTGCTTGGCTGGGAAGTGGGAGCAATTGTGCTTTTGCTGACGGCGTTGATTGGAAGCTGGGTGATTTATATTACCGATATGGTTTCCGGAGGAATGCGGTTGTGGCTGTATTTTGCATTGACGATGATATCTTGTTTTTTTTACGGAATTCATCAGACAAGTGTGTTTGATTTGGCACCACTTATGATTCTGATTATGATTCTATTTTCAATAACGGAAAAATCAAGTATTATTAGACTTTGTGTGATTACATATTATTTGACAATGTGCTATGATTTTATTTTTGTTCTGAATCATGCCATTGAACTTACAGCACTTACAGTGACTAGGACGCTTTTGCATCTTGGTCTTGTTTTGGTATCTGGATATCTTGTGAATCTTGTATTGAAAAGGCGGAAATCAGAGCGTGTTTATTCGGATAAAAAAATTGAAAAATTAGAAGAAACAAATCGCCGTGTCGAAGATTTTCTTGCCAATGTTTCTCATGAATTGCGTACACCGATTAATGCGGTTACAGGTATTTCTACCGTCATGCTGCAAAAAGAAGAAGAGCAAGAAAAAAGAGAGCAGTTATCCTCGGTACAAATGGCCGGAAAACGATTATTTGGTCAAATTGAAGATATTTTAGATTACACAGAAATTGATACGAACAAAATCCGGCTCAGCGAAGAAAATTATACACCGTCTCTGGTTGTAAGTGATTTGGTTTCGGAGTATTGGGAAAAAGAAGAAAAACAGACCGAACTGCTTTTTGACTATGATACAAAAATTCCACCGGTTCTTTTTGGCGATGAGCGGAAAATAAGAAAGATTTTAAAACATCTAGTGGATAATGCGATGAAATTTACGCAGGAGGGCGGTGTTTATGTCAGAATTTTTTCATTAAAAAAATCTTATGGAATCAATTTGTGTATTGAAGTAAGTGATACAGGTGTCGGCATTGCGAAAGATGAATTGGAAAGAATTACGGAGCGATTCTACCAAACAAGTACAGGAAGAAACCGAAAGGTGGGGGGACTTGGGTTAGGTTTGTCTATTGTGTACGGAATGGTTCGTGTGATGAATGGGTTTATGCGGATTGAAAGTGAAGAGGGCAGGGGAACTACGGTTGCGGTTAGTATTCCACAGCAGGTGGCAGGGGAAGATACGGAACAGCCGCTTATTGATAATAAAAACTTGTGTGTTGCATGTTTCTTGATGACGGAAAAATATGAAGTGCCTCAAGTAAGAGAGTATTAAATAAAATGATTGCTCATATGGTAAAACAGTTTGACATCCCATTGCACCGTGTTACGAACCGAGACGAATTGGAACAGTTATTAGAAGTGACACCGGTGACGCATTTGTTTGTGGGTGAGGAGGAGTATCGCGCAAATAAGAATTATTTGGAAATGACAGATTCAAAAGTGCGGATTGTTGTTGTGGCAGGAGAAAATATTATTTTGCCGCAGGAAAAGCGGATAGAAATAATTCGGAAGCCACTTTGTACACAGTCTGTATTAAATATTTTAAAGGAAAAGGAAAGTGGTTTGTCAAAAAGAAAGAAACGAAAAATGATATGCCCGGGAATTAAGGTGTTGGTTGTGGATGATGAACCGATGAATCTGACCGTTGCAAAGGGGATTTTTGAAAATTATCAGATGATAGTAAAAACTGTAATCAGCGGAAAAGAGTCAATTGAGGCTTGTGAAAAGGAAAGATTTGATATTATTTTCCTTGATCATATGATGCCGGAAATGGATGGTATTGAAACGTTAAAACAACTTCGTAAAATGCAAAAAGAGAGTGGTCAGGAATATATTATTGTTGCATTTACGGCAAATGCAGTCAGTGGAGCAAAGAAAATGTTTATGGAGGAAGGTTTTGATGAGTTTGTTTCAAAACCGATTGAGACAATGACACTGGAACGAGTTCTTTGCAAGGTACTTCCGAAATCGTCGATTACCTATGTCAGTGAAGAAAAAGAGGCTGTAAAAACGGACGAGAGGAAAACGAATTTTGACAGGAATGCCGGGCTGCAATACTGCCGTGGAGATGAAATGTTTTACAGAGAATTGTTAGCGCAGTTTCACGGTGAGTCGGTGAAAAAGAGACAAATGATAGAAGCGGATTATGAGCAGAAAAATATGGAAGATTATCGGATTCGTGTGCACGCCTTAAAGAGTACGGCGAAGATGATAGGAGCTGAGAATTTGTCTGATCTGGCAAAAGATTTGGAAATGGCAGCGAAAGAAAAAGACTGGGATTTCATTGAGAAGAATCACAAAGAAGTTCTAGACCAGTATGCAGCGACGGTTGTGGAAATTGGCAGCCTGCTTGGTACTGTGTTGGAAGAAGAGGAGTTTTCCGTAACGCAAATAAATAGTGAAAAATTATTGGAAGAATTAATGCTTTTGATGGAAAAATTGCGTGCTTACGAAATAGATGACGCAGAAAAAATTATTAAAAAACTGCAGCATATAAAGTGCGGAAATTTATTGGGAAAAGAATTGATTGAAGATATCAAACAAGATGTCACGGATTTTGAATTTGACCGGGCACTTGATAAAACGGAGAAACTTTACAAACGTGTGGAAAGAGGTGAATGCGAATGAATCCAAAACGATTGATACAAGTGTTTAATAATCATGAACTAGGGCTTCAGGAACGATTGTTTCGTCTGTTGGTCGCGATTGGATTAATGGGACTGGCAATGGGAATTCTTGTTGGTCTTGTGTTAGGAGAAAGTATGGCAAACACCCTTTCGCTTCTTGTGGTATTTGCGCTTGCGGTTGCGATTACGTACTTTTCTATTCATTTTCATAAAATCCAAATAGGGGCTGTGTTGATTTCTATTTTGCTGATTTATTTTGCGCTCCCTTTTAACTTTTTGACAAGTGGAGGAATTTATGGAGGCGGCCCGATTTGGCTGATGTTTGGCGTTGTTTTTGTCTGTCTGGTAGTTGAGAAGAAGGCAAAGTACATATTGATTGCCAGCAGTTTCTGCCTGTATGGTGCATGTTATCTGACGGCTTATTGGAATCCCAGAATTATGGAATTTCACACGATCCAGGCAGCCTATGTCGATTCCTTTTTTACACTGGCGGCAGTGACGGTTCTTGTGTGCAGCATGATTTTATTTCAGAATGCGATGTACCGGAAAGAAAATAAGATTGCAAAGGAGCAAAAAAAAGAAATTGAAGAATTAAACCGGATGCAGAATCATTTTTTCTCAAGTATGAGCCATGAGATTAGGACACCGATAAATACTATTATTGGACTGAATGAGATGATTTTGCGAGAAGAAATTTCGGATGAAGCAGCCGGCGATGCCAAGAGTATTCAGGGGGCAAGTAAGATGCTTTTGACGCTGATTAATGATATATTGGATATGTCAAAAATTGAATCGGGCAAAATGCAGATTGTTCCGGCCGTTTACGAAACAGGAGATATGCTATCCGATGTTGTGAATATGCTTTGGATACGGGCAAAGGAAAAAGGGCTTGAATTTCATATCAATGTGGACCCTTTGCTGCCATCCCAGCTGTTTGGTGATGAAGTGAGGATTAAACAGATTCTCATTAATGTATTAAATAATGCGGTTAAATATACAAAAGAGGGGGCTGTTACTTTATCCATTCAGTGTAAAGAGCAGGAGAACGGAAATGCATTAATTTCTTATTCGGTGACGGATACCGGAATGGGAATTAAAAAAGAAAGTATTCCGTATTTATTTCAAGCATTCAAACGCATTGACGAGAGTGAAAACCGCTATATAGAGGGAACCGGTCTGGGACTTTCGATTGTGAAGCAGTTAGTAGAACTTATGGGAGGAGACATTTCCGTAAACAGCGTGTATACAAAAGGCTCCACATTTATCATTACAATTCCACAAAAAGTGGTAAGCAATGAAGAGATCGGTGAACTGGATTTGGAGACAAGACACAGTACAAATCAAAGAGAATCGTACAAACAAAGTTTTGAGGCAGAAAAAGCACGCGTCTTAATTGTGGACGATAATGAAATGAACCGGATGGTGGCAAAAAAACTGCTTCGTGACACAAAAGTTATGGTAGATACGGCAGAAAGTGGAGAAAAGTGTTTAAAGAAAAGTATTCAGACAAGATATGATGTTATTTTTATGGATCATCTGATGCCGGAAATGGATGGTATTGAATGTCTGCACGCGGTTCGGACCCAGACGGGTGGTTTTAATCAAAATACGCCGGTTGTGGTATTGACAGCAAATGCCGGAAGTGAAAATAAAGCACTTTATTTTCGTGAAGGATTTGACGGGTATTTGTTAAAGCCGGTCAGTGGTGCGCAATTAGAGGAAGAACTTCTAAGACTTCTTCCTAAAAATTTTATCAGGCAATTAAATGCAGAAGGAACCGTGGGAATGATAGAGGCACCGATTTTAGAGCACAGGAAAAAAGTGCCGGTTATGATATCGACGGACACGACATCGGATTTGCCGGATCATCTCATAGATAAAAATTTAGCTGCCGTAATGCCTTATCGTGTAAAAACAGAGGGTGGTGAGTTTTTAGATGGCGTCGAAACGGAGACAGACGGAATCCTTGCTTATATGAAAGAACGCGATGAAATAGTGCAGTCAGTGGCACCAAAAGTAAGTGATTACGAAGAGTTTTTTGCCGAACAGCTTACGAAAGCGCAGTCTGTTGTCCATATTTCCATGGCAGAAAGTGTTAGTCCCGGATTTGCGAATGCGCTGGAAGCGTCAAAGGCGTTTGATAATGTTATGGTTATAGATTCCGGACAATTGTCAAGCGGTATGGGACTTATGGTTTTGTATGCCCTATCTTGTGCTGCCGGCGGAATGGGAGCCGGGGATATTGTGCAGAAACTTAAGGCTTATAAAAAACAGATTCAGACAAGTTTTATTGTAAGCGAGACGGGATATCTGATGCAGGCAGGAAAAATTTCGGAAAAGGTTCATAAACTATGTCAGGCATTTATGCTCCATCCTGTAGTTGTTCTAAAAAATGACAGGATGAAAATAAAGAAAATTTATGTTGGCAGAAGAAAAACGGCATGGAAGAAATACATTACTTCCACGTTTAATAAAGAGCTTCATATGGATAAAAAGATGCTGTTTATTACCTATGCAGGACTAACGAATGATGAGTTAAAGGAAATTACAAAAGAAGTAAGAGAAAAAGATGCAATCGAGAACATTATTTATCAAAAGGCATCTCCGGCGGTTGCCATTAACTGCGGACCGGGTACCTTTGGACTGTTATTTGCAAAGATGGATGATGAATAAAACGTATGAGGTGATAGCAAGATGAAAACAATATTAGTTGTAGATGATGACAAACTAAATCTTTCGGCAGCGCGGAAAGTGTTAAGTGGCGAATATAAGGTAATCCCTGTTGTGAGGGGAACACAGGTATTGTCTTATTTGGAAAATGAGGAATGTGACATGATTCTTTTGGATATCAGTATGCCGGAAATGGATGGCTTTGAACTGCTTAGAAAAATTCGGACGATGGAGAACGGTAAGGACATTCCCGTGATTTTTCTTACGGCTGACAATGATACCGAGACGGAGACCCGCTGTTTTAAAGAGGGGGCCATTGATTTTATTGTAAAACCTTTTGTGCCGGCTGTTATGCAGTCAAGGATTGGAAGAGCACTTGAACTGGAAGAACTTCGGCGTGGTCTTGCGGATAAATTAGAGAAGAAAACCCGTGAAGTATCGGATATTAAAAGTAAATCTTATCAGGATGCCCTAACCGGTCTTTGGAATCGCGCCTATACAGAGAATGCTGTAAATGAAATGATTTCACAAGGGAAAAAAGGTGCTCTCTTTATGCTTGATATGGATAATTTTAAAGCAGTTAATGACAATTACGGTCACATTGCCGGGGATGAAACGCTTAAAATATTTGCCGGCACTTTAAAGAAATTTGCAGGAGAAGGGGATGTTCTTTGTCGGATTGGCGGTGACGAGTTTATGATTTTTGTAAAGGATGTTACAAAAAAAGTGAACTGGGCAGCCGTGCAGCAGAGATTATTTCCGGTTTTCAAAAGAAATTTGCTGAATTTGATTTTGAAACCGAGTGTTCCGTTTCGATTGGCATTGCGCAGACACCGGAAGACGGAATGGAATTTAATAAACTTTACAACTCAGCAGATAAAGCGTTATACTATGTGAAGCAGAACGGAAAAAACGCATATCATTTTTTCAGTGATAAGTTACAGAAGGAAAAAAGCCGTGCCGGAAAAATTGTTGATCTGAAGTATATTAACAGTTTAATGAGCCGTGTAGATGATGGACAGGGCGCGTATTTTCTTGATATAGACAGTTTTCATCATGTTTATAATTTTATCTGCCGTTTTGTAAAGAGAAACGAAAAGGATGTTCAAACCGTGTTATTTACGGTGAATGAGGAAAATCAGGAAATTGATGTGACAGAGATGGAACTGATTTTGGAGACCTTGGAGAAAGCAATTTATACGTCCTTGCGCAGGTCGGATGTATCGACGAGATATTCCAGTAAACAGATTGTGGTAATTCTTATGGATACGGACGAAGTAAATGGAAGTATGGTTGCGGAGCGTATTTTGGATTGTTTTTATAAAATGTATTCGCATCAGGAGGTGCAGATCGATTATGACATCGCGTGCATCAGTCGATAGAACTTATATTGCAATTGATTTAAAATCGTTTTATGCTTCAGTGGAATGTAAAGAACGAAATCGTGACCCACTTACTACAAATCTTGTGGTGGCAGATCAAACAAGGACAGAAAAAACAATTTGTCTTGCTGTTTCACCTGCTCTTAAAAGTTATGGAATACCGGGGCGGCCACGACTTTTTGAGGTTGTTCAAAAGGTGAAAGAAGCAAATTATAAACGCCGGTATCAGGCACCGAATCGAACATTTCTGGGTACCTCGGATGACAGTGTGGAACTAAAAAAAAATAAAACTCTTGCCATTGATTATATTGTGGCACCACCCAGAATGGCATATTACATGGAGTACAGCACAAAAATTTACGATATTTATTTGAAGTACATTGCGCCGGAGGATATGCACATTTACTCGGTAGATGAGGTGTTTGTGGATGTGACCGATTACCTTTCTACCTATGAAATGACGGCAAGAGAACTTGCCATGACAATGATACAGGATGTTCTCAAAACAACCGGGATTACAGCGACAGCAGGAATTGGCACCAATATGTATCTTTGTAAAATTGCGATGGATGTGGTGGCAAAACATATGGATCCGGATAAAAACGGGGTGCGGATTGCGGCGTTAAATGAGATGTCGTATCGGAAGCTCCTCTGGAATCACAGGCCGCTTACCGATTTTTGGCGTGTGGGTCCTGGCTATGCAAAAAAATTGGAAGCAAATGGTCTTTATACGATGGGCGATATTGCCAGATGTTCCATTGGAAAACCGGATGAGCTATACAATGAAGAACTTTTGTACCAGTTATTTGGCGTGAATGCGGAACTTTTGATTGACCATGCATGGGGGTATGAGCCGTGCACAATTCAGGATGTTAAGGCGTATAAGCCGGAGACAAACAGTGTGAGTTCCGGTCAGGTTTTGCAGTGCCCCTATGATTTTGATAAAGCGAAACTGGTGGTAAAGGAAATGACGGATTTGATGGTGCTTGATTTGGTCGATAAAAGACTTGTTACAGATCAGATTGTACTCACGATAGGGTATGATATTGTAAACTTGACAGACCCATCAAGAAATCGAAGCTACAAAGGAGTTGTGACAACGGACCGTTATGGAAGAAAGGTGCCAAAACATGCACACGGGACAACCAATTTAAAAAGGCAGACATCATCCACTGCTATAATTATGGATGCAGTAATGGAATTATATGACCGGATTGTAGATAAAAAGCTATTGGTTCGCCGGATTACCATTACAGCGAATAAGCTGGTGAGTGAGGATTTGGTGCAGGAGAAAGAAAGCTATGAGCAGTTACAGCTTTTTACGGATTATGAAGAAGTAAAACGAGAGCGCGAGGAAGAAGAGGCTGCGCTTGAAAAAGAAAAACGAATCCAGCATGCGATGCTTGATATTAAGAAAAAGTTTGGGAAAAATGCTATTTTAAAGGGAATGAATCTGGAAGAAGGTGCAACTGCCAAAGATAGAAATTCACAGATTGGTGGACACAAGGCATAATTGGATCAGAAAAAGGAGGTCAGGAAATGCTGAATAATGAAATTAGTCATAAATACGATGACATTCTTTCTCTGCCACATCCCAATTCCAAAAATCATCCGCGCATGGCAAGAAGAGACCGGGCGGCGCAGTTTTCCTCATTTGCGGCACTGACCGGACATGAGGAGGCAATTTCTGAGACGGCTCGTTTGACGGATGAAAAAGCAGCGCTTGGTGAAGATGTGATGGAGCGGCTTGATTGGATTTTTATGCAGATAAAAGCCAAAATGAGTGAAAATCCGGAAGTAACAATCACATATTTTCTGCCGGATGAGAAGAAGGCTGGCGGAAGATATGAAAGTCATGCCGGTGTGGTAAAGAAAATGGATGAATATAAACGCGAATTGGTTTTTAACGACCATACGGTCATACCAATGCAGCAAATTGTAAATATTGAGGCCGACTGGCTAACAGATTTCAGATAAAAAATTCACAAAAAGTGATTAGATTATGAAAGAATCTGTTTTAAGTCTTCCTCTGGGGTTGAGACTTTGGAAATGTGATACTCATCAATCAGATATTGCAGCACATTTTTTGAGAGGAAGGCTGGCAGTGTTGGTCCCAGGTAAATATTTTTGATACCAAGGTGTAACAGGGTCAGCAGAATGCAGACAGCTTTCTGCTCGTACCAGGACAAAATCATCGACAAAGGAAGTTCATTGACATCACAGTCGAATGCCTTTGCGAGTGCGATGGCAACCTGAATGGCAGAGTAGGCATCGTTGCATTGTCCCATGTCCATGATGCGCGGTAGTCCGCCAATTTCACCAAGGTCTAAGTCATTGAAACGGTATTTTCCACAGGCAAGTGTCAAAATAACGGTGTCTTTTGGTGTCTGTTTTACAAATTCAGTATAATAATTTCTTCCCGGTCTGGCACCATCGCATCCGCCGACTAAGAAAAAGTGTCGGATGTCGCTGTTTTTCACAGCATCAATCACCTGGTCTGCAACACCAAGGACGGTTCCGTGTCCGAATCCGGTCATGACATAGTGGCCACCATTAATTCCGGTATTTTCTTTGTCTTTTGAATAGCCGCCAAGTGCCAGTGCTTTTTCGATAACCGGTGTAAAATCTTTGTTTTCACCGATGTGTGTGACATTTGGGTAAGAAACAACTTCGGTTGTGAAAACGCGGTCAGCGTAACCGGGTTTCACAGGCATTAAGCAGTTGGTTGTAAATAAAAAGGCTGCCGGAACATTGTCAAATTCTTTTTGCTGGTTCTGCCATGCTGTTCCAAAATTTCCTTTCAAATGCGGATATTTTTTTAATTCCGGATAAGCGTGGGCAGGAAGCATTTCTCCATGGGTATAGATGTTAATTCCCTTTCCTTCCGTCTGTTTGAGAAGCAATTCCAAGTCTTTCAAATCGTGACCGCTTACAACGATAAAAGGTCCTTTTTCAACAGTCAGGGAAACCTTTGTCGGAACCGGAGTGCCATACGAGGTTGTGTTCGCACGGTCTAACAGTGCCATGTATGCGAGATTTACTTCACCCGTTTCCATAACAACCGGGAGAAGATGCTCTATATCAAAATCGTAACTAATTACACAAAGTGCTTTATAAAAGAACTGATTGACGGTTTCATCCGTATAGCCAAGCATTTTTGCGTGGTATGCATAGGCTGACATGCCACGGATGCCAAAGAGGATAAGGGATTTTAATGAGCGGATATCCTCATCTGCCTCCCAAATTTGTTTCATGTCATAATTGTCTGTGTTTCCACATGGATTTTTGCATACGCTGCAATCCGGTACAATGATGTGTTTTTCTTCATTTACCCGTTGAATCATTTCACGCAGCGTATCATCGTTAAAGTTTACATTTGTAATGGTTGTAAAAAGACCCTCTATAATAATCTGGTCCGTATTTTCCGTTTTTTTATTGTTTTCGCAGGCACGTGCCAAGCCAATCAGTGCTCCGGTTAATTCATCCTGAAGATTGGCAGTTTCGGCAGTTTTACCACATACGCCTGCACAACCGGTGCATCCGGCACATCCTGCGGTCTGTTCACATTGAAAACAAAACATTGAATTTGTCATGCGTTTTCGCTCCTTTGATTTGTTATTGTGAGCTTATTATAAAAAAATTTATTTGAGAAATATGTTGTTATAACCACGTTTTTTTGACACTTAACAGGAAATATTTGGTTGTATACATTTGTTAAAACTATAAAATAAACACATTTTTCTACAAAAGAGTAGTCGAAAGATTCTGTCTTCCCTTGCTATAATAAGGACAATACATAAGGCAAGTGCCGGAAATGAGAGGTGTTTTTATGGAAAACAAAAGTGCGGTGTTAGTTGAGAATGAAAAGCAGGCAAACCGGGCAGCGGCAAAGGTTATGCGGATTACATTTTTTATCTTTACACTCGTGTATCTACTTAATGTTGCCGGAATTTTTATTGTGGATATGACGATTATGACAATTGCGTATGTGGTGGCATCTTTGCTATTATGGCTTCCAACGCTGTTGGTAAATGGTATGAAACTGGAAAAGCCGTGGGTGAAATATGTACTGTGTATTGCAAATGTTATATTCGTTACTGTGTGCACGACGACGTTATCGTATCATGTTGTTCTTTTGTACATCTTTGCTATTGCCATTGCAAATCTTTATTTTTCAAGAAAATTAAATATTTTGATTACGGTTTTGTCGGTGGCCGGCGTATCGATTGGACAGTGGCTTGGCTTTGTGCTGGAAACGCTGTCGGATAAAAATTTTACAACGTTGTATAAATTTTTTGTGTTTGGCGTAGCACCAAGGGCATTAATTTTGATTGCACTGGCAGCTATCTTTACGATGCTCTGTAAACGTACGGCAGGAATGCTTTCAAATTTATTGGGAGCGGAAGAACAAGAGAAACTTATGTCCGATATGAGATTAATGCAGGAACAATCGAAAAAGATATCGCAGACCTTGATTTCCTTGGTAAAAGAATTGTCTGCGGTTTCGGAAACTTCGGCAGCAGCAAATGAGCAGATAGCAGAGGAGACCGAACGAGTGCTTTCAAATTTCAGCACAAACACATCGGAGATTGATAGCATGAATGAAAGCACACAGGATATTAATACTCAGTTGATTGCACTGGATGAGCAGAACAGTGAGGTTGCAAAACTGGCGGAACAGGTAAATCAAAAGACAAAAGAAAATCAGGTCAAGATGGATTTAGCAGTTCAGAGTATGGAGCAGATTGATGGAAGTACGAATGCATGTAAAGAAGTGATAAGAAAACTTGGCGAGGAGTCCAAAGAAATCATTGGTATTATTGAAGTAATTACCGGAATTTCTGCGCAGACTAATATTTTGGCGTTAAATGCCAGTATCGAGGCGGCGAGAGCAGGCGATGCAGGAAAAGGCTTTGCCGTGGTTGCCAGTGAAATTCAGCAGCTTTCGGAGCAGACGAAGGCAGCTGTGGAAAATATCGGCGTAATTATCAGGGAAGTAGTGGGAAATACGGAAAAAGCGGTACGAGTGATGGAAAACAGTGCAGAACTTACGAAAAAGGGAAAGCAGGGAATTGAGGATGTAGGAAAATCTACGACAATTATTACTTCATCAAATCAGAAGATGTCAGAGCAGATTGTCGAGATGGAGAAAACAACCGAATTGATTCGCGAGAAGAGTTCAAGAATGGCTGGAGGCATGCAGCAGATTAACCAGTCGACACAGGGAAATTACAGTGCGATTGAGCATGTTACTGCTGCAACGCAGGAAAACAGTGCAGGAATTGCAGAAATAGATAAGATGGTAGCACGTATCCGTACTTTGGCAAAGCAATTGCAGGATGGGCTTGCAATGTAAGGTAAGAGGAAAAGAAACTGCCGGTTCTAAGAACAAGGATTCTAAGAATCGGCAGTTTTTTGAGGGTATTAGAAAATATCGTATTTATATTTCATTACGCGGTAGGCGTAACGTTTGGACTGGTAAGTGAAGGTGCGGATCATTTTTCCATTTTTGTCATACTCGCCGTAGGTGTGGTTCATGCCGCTGCTGAATGTGATGTTTTCATCAAAATGCTGGACACTGCTGACAACACTGGAATAAGGAACAGCAAATTTTTTCACAAGCCGGTAGGTCTTTTTCTTTTCATCCACTAGATATTTGTAGTAATAAGAAGCCTTTCCTTTTTTGTAGGAGCCGACGCCTTTATAACTTTTCCAACTGAATTTTGGAAGTGTTTTGGCACTGCCGAAATTGTTGTTGTACAGGTAGAGGTAATACTGCCCTTTTGGGAGGGTATCATCTTTTTCTACGGTAATCGTATGCTGACCGGCATGTCCTACAAATTTGACACCGGTCCGCTTAAGAAGATACTTTGCAAGCGATGTCTTTTTGTAGAGGGAGCCGGAGTGGATGATGTACTTGATTTTCGGCTTTTTGTAAATATTGCTGACCTTTACCAAAGAACTTTCTTCCCGGCTGCTCACAATTAGTTCTCCATCATTAATTAAATCTAAGGAATTTAAATGGAGCCAGTCAAGTTCAGTTCCTCCGTAGGTGTTTTTACCACCCTTTCGCTGAACATGTTTTTTTCTGGAAGCCGACATGAGTTTTGCAAAATCGACTAATTTTTTTGTCTTTTTTGTTTTAATATCAACAGAAATAACAACGTCTTCGATTGTTTTTTTCTTCTTATCATTTACAAGACACAGTAATTTTTTATGAGCCGCATCGTACATAAAATCGTGGTGGAGTTCGTAGCCTTTGAGAGAGATTTGTCTCACGATATGCCCTAAGCGGTTCATGACGGCGAGCTTGTCAATATCATAGGAGAAAATCCAGTTGCCGTCTACGGTGAGAATTCGGTCGGTGCGGTAGCCATTCAGTGGTGTCAAGCCGCGGCTTGCACCGTTGTTATCGTAATAGTAAATGTTGGTGGCATCTGATTTATCGTGTCCAAACATGGCATAGAAGCCGAGCGAGACGGCAGTTTTGCTTTTTCCGTTTTTCACTTTTTTAATTTTTGGAATCACTTTTTCCTTTTTTGGTGTCGTTGAAAAGCGAACAGTCTTTTTCCACTCATTTGCTGCATTGTAGAAATTAATTTCTACTGTATTTTTTCTGCCGGCGGCGAGTCCCGGAATTAGATATTCGTGAGTTAGGCGCACATTCGCTTCCGATCCGCCTGCTAAAGTGCCGGAAATCGTTTCCGCACCTTTGGCTGTAATGGTGTACTTGGCGTAAAGTGGTTCTGTAGAAACCGCATAAAAGTAAATGGAGGTACTCAGTGTGCCGTATGGATTTTTTACTAACAGTGGGGCATCCAAAGTTCTTTTCCCCTTTTTCCATTTGGTCAGATAAGAAGTTGCTTCCCTCTGGTATTTAGTCGTATAAACGTTTTTCGTACTGTGTTTGATAGTAAGTATTTTTGCCTGAGATTTTGTGCCGCAAACGAAAGTGCCGCAAAACAGAAGGAAAAATATACTTACCAGTAGTTTCTTTTGTTTCATCGGGTTGCCTCCTTTTCATAGTATACATCAGTAAAATCATACTTTATTACGCGGTAAGCGTATCGCTTTGCGGCATAAGTATAAGTACAAATCATGTTTCCTTGTTTATCGTATTCGCCGTAAGTGTGGTCCATGCCGCTGCTGAATGTGATGTTATTTCCAATATAATTCACTCCGCTGACAACACTGGAATACGGAACGGAGAACTGCTGAACCAATTCGTATGTTTTTTTGTTTTCATCGATTAAATATTTGCAAAAATAGGAGGCAGTTCCTTTGCGGTAAGTGCCGACGCCCGGATAGAGGCTCCAGTCAAACTGAGGGAGCGTTTTTGCACTGCCGAAGTTGTTATTGTACATAAATAAATAATATTGTCCGTTTGGCAGTGAGGCATCGTGTTCTACCGTAATCGTGTGCTGACCGGCATGTCCGACGAAGTTCCCTTTTTGTTTTAATAACAGTTTTTCATATTTGGTTCCTTTATAGAGAGAGCCGCTGTGGATTAAGTAGTCAATGGAAGGATTCTCATAAATATTATTGATTTTAATAATTACGCTTTCTTCCCGGCTGCTGAATACGGCATCTTTATCATTAATCATATCCAGAGAATTCAAATGAAGCCAGTCAAGCTCGGTTCCGCCATATGTATTTTTTCCGCCTTTGCGCTGTACGGAGCGCTTTCTCATGGACTTCATCATTTTCTCAAAATCAACCAGTTTTTTTACTTTTCCGGTTTCAATATTGACGGAAATCAAAACATCTTCAATTGTGTCTTTGTCGGTGTCGTTGACAAGACATAAAAGCTCATTTCGTTTTTCATCGTACATAAAGTCATGATGAAGTTCGTATTTGCCAAGAGAAAGTGTCTTTTCAACTTTTCCCAGTCGGTTGACAAATGCAATGTCTGTGAGGCTGTAGGAGTAGACAATTTTTCCATCAATCGTTAAAATACGGTCGGTGCGGTAGTCATCCAATGGTGTTTTTCCCCGGCAGATACCATTATTGTCATAATAATAAATATTTTTTGCCTTAGATTTATCATGTCCCAAAACGGCAAAAAGTCCATCGGTCAAAGAAGATTTGCTATTCCCTTTTTCCACTTTGGTAATGGCAGGAATCTGTTTATCCTTTTTGAGTGTGACCGTATATTGATAGGTATGAATCAAATTGTTTCCTGCGTCATAAAAAGCAAGGGAAAAATGATTTTTAAGTCCCGGTGCCAGTCCTGTAATTAAGTATTCATGTGTTTTTGTTACGCCGGAATCGGAATCATTTTTCAAGCGGTGTTTTATCACGCTGCCATTGTTACAGGTCACTTCACAGACGACATAACTATCCTGCTTGGATATGCCATAATAATAGAAGGAACCGGTATTTGTGCCATAAGGATTCCAGACAAGAAGTGGCTCTTCAATTGTATAAGAATGATTGTCCTTCATGATCTGAAGCTGGGTGTCTGTTTCTGCCTGGTAAGCATCTTCATAAATATTTTTGCTTTGGTGTTTGATATCCTGAACCGGAAAATCTTCACTGACTAAACCGGTATGTTTTTTTTGCTCGATTTGTTTTTGTCTTATATAATGCCGATAGCAGAATTGGCAGACAAAACCGATTAAAAGAATACCAATGATGCTTATCCAAAGTGCTTTTCTTTTCATGCGTGTACTCCTTTTTATGTAATGATGGATTTAGTGTAAAAAATAATTATGTCAAAACAATTTCAGGTAGGTGTTTGGGGGGGACTTTTTGGTTCCGTAATAGGGCAGAATAGTTTCGTGTCTCGCAGGCGTTTTCACTAGTTGAGTACGTAGCAGTAGGGGCACTGAAACTACCAGTGCCACCTACTGACGTACTCAAAACCTACGAGACACGAAACTATTCTGCCCCATTACTGGAATTCAAATAGAGTCCCCCAAAACACATGCATTGTATCGTACCAAAAATGGAGCTTGGTATGTATAAAATGACGGAGAACAACATCAAGGAGTGAAAATTTTGGATTGAGTGTTTAATGTTATTTATTAGGATTCCAGTAATTTAAGTAGAAAAACTTTGTGACTCGCGGGTTTTGAGTACGTCGGTATGTAGCACTGGTAGTTTCAGTGCCCATACCGCTACGCACTCAACGAGCGGGAGCACCCGCGAGACGCAAAGCTTTTCTACTTAAATTACGGAAACTAAAAAATATCTTGCATGCCACCCATTTTTCGTCTACAATTAGTTCTATTGCAAAAAGATAGAAAGAAGGAAACATAATAATATGAAACAGGACAAAACTTTTCTTGGAACGGAGCCGGTGGGAAAACTGCTTTTTAAACTGGCAGTGCCAACGGTTATTGCACAGCTTGTGAATATGCTCTATAACATTGTTGACCGCATTTATATTGGACATATGCCGGGAGACGGAAGTCTTGCACTGACCGGGGTTGGAGTGTGCATGCCATTGATTATGATTGTGTCAGCGTTTGCAGCGTTAATCAGTTCCGGTGGTGCACCGCGTGCTTCGATTGCGATGGGAAAGGGAGAGCATGAGTCGGCAGAGAAGATTCTTGGTGGCTGCGTTACGGTGCAGGTAGTGATTTCTCTTATTTTGACGGTAGTTATTCTGGTTTGGAATAAAGATTTGCTTCTTGCTTTTGGAGCAAGTGAAAATACAATTTCGTATGCAAATTCATATATGAGTTTGTATGCATTTGGCACACTTTTTGTACAGCTGACCTTGGGAATGAATGCATTTATTACGGCACAGGGATTTGCAAAGACCGGTATGTTTACGGTAATGATAGGTGCAGTGGCTAATATTATATTGGATCCTGTTTTTATTTATGGGTTTCATATGGGAGTAAGAGGAGCTGCACTTGCTACTATTTTATCGCAGGGAATTTCCTGTGTGTGGGTAATTCATTTTCTATGTGGTGAGAAAACGATTCTCTGCCTCAAAAGAAAAAATCTTCGAGTGGATTTTGGTTTGGTGCTTCCGTGCCTTGCATTGGGACTTTCTGCGTTTATCATGCAGGCAAGTGAGAGTGTCATTTCGGTCTGTTTTAATTCGTCGTTACTTGCTTACGGAGGAGATTTGGCGGTCGGTGCGATGACAATTTTAACAAGTGTGATGCAGTTTGCGATGCTTCCGCTGCAAGGGCTCGGGCAAGGGGCACAGCCGATTACCAGTTATAATTACGGAGCGAAAAATCGTGAGCGTGTGAAAAAAAGTTTTCGTTTACTGCTAACAATTAGCTTGGTATACTCTGTTGTTTTGTGGGCATTTATTTTAATCATCCCGTGTCTTTTTGTGGGCATGTTTACAAGCGATGCCACTTTGCTTGATTTTACTTCCCAGGCATTACGTGTATATTGTGGGGCATTGTTTATTTTCGGTATCCAGATTGCCTGCCAGATGACGTTTGTCTCAATTGGAAGTGCTGTTTGTTCAATTATTGTAGCGGTGTTGAGAAAATTTGTTTTGTTAATTCCGCTTATTTATATTCTGCCGCAGCTTCTTGTGGACCAGACCTTTGCGGTGTATCTGGCAGAACCGGTTGCAGACGTGTTTGCCGTTACCTTTACTGCGGTTTTGTTTACGATTCAATTTAAGAAAATACTTGCAAAGCTAAATTAAAGGATTTTACAAAAGGAAAGCCTCGGATTGCCTTAAAAACGATTTTTTGGGCAGTTTAGGGGCTTTTTTTGATGCCTTCTTTTTTGAAAATATTTTTCATATTTTTTACTTTTCTTAGGTAGTGGATTTTACAATGAAATTTTAAGATGAGATTGTAACAAAGGAAATGCAGAATAAGAATGTGCCACATCCGTGGCAGGAAAAAATGGAGGTAAAAATGAAAAGAATGAACAGAGTAATTGCTTTTTCTGCGTTGGCAGCATTGAGTCTGACCTTAAATCCCATTCAGGCAGGAGCCTATGGAGAGACAACAGAAAAAAGCACGTTGACAGCAGACACAAAAGCAGTCAGTGAGTACCAGACATGGAAAGACAGCACTTGGACAGGAAAAGAGTCCATTGATTCCGGTAAAATTGTATTGACACCGGGCGCAACTGAGAAAGATTTGAATTTTTGCTGGTATTCCAAAACAAAAGGATTAGCAAAAGTAAAATTAGGAAAGAAAGAAGATTTATCCGACGCCAAAGTATATGACGGCACAGTTACCGATATCAACCGTTCCAACAGTGTGGAGACTTACAAAGCTTCCAATAAAGTATCCATAAAAGGCGCATTGGAGAAAAATACTACGTATTACTACAGCTATTCCAATGACGGAACGACATGGAGTAAGGCAGAAAAATATCAGACAAAAGATTTTTCTTCTTACAAAATCTGGTTAGTAGGTGACCCACAGGTTGGTGCATCCGGTTCCGAAGGACAGGGAACAATTGATGATGTAAATATCGCGGTTGATACTTACAACTGGAACAAAACATTGGAGACGGCAAAGAAAAAAGATGGAGATGCCAGTTTTGTACTGTCAGTAGGTGACCAGATTGATTATGCTGCAGCAGATGAAGCAGATACAAAGAATGTAAGAGAGAGCGAGTATGCCGGTTTCTTATATCCGTCGGTACTTCGTAATCTGCCGCTTGCGTCTTCCATCGGAAACCATGAGAGCAAAGGAACGGATTACAAGTATCATTACAACAACCCAAATACAGAGGATAATTTGGGAGCAACGAACTCCGGAAGTGATTACTACTTCAGCTATGGCGATGTACTATACATTGTTTTGAATAGTAATAACCGTAATGCGGCAGAGCATAGCAAATTGATGGAAAAGGCAATTAAGAGCGCACCAAATGCGAAATGGAAAGTGGTAGCCTTCCACCATGATATTTATGGTTCCGGACAGCCACACTCCGATTTTGATGGAGCAAATCTTCGTACAATTTTTGCACCACTCATGGATAAGTATGACATTGATGTCTGCTTAACCGGTCATGACCATAGTTATGCAAGAACCTATCAGATTATTGATGGTACGGCAATTGAATACGGACAGGATTCGGCAACAAATCCGGAAGGAACACTGTATATTGCGGCAGGTTCTGCCAGTGGTTCTAAGTTCTATAACTTAGCTACGCAGAAACAGTATTACATCGCAGAGCGTTCCAACAATCAGCTTCCGACCTATTCGACCATTGATTTTTCGGATCAGGCATTTACAATCAAGACTTTTGATTATACAGGTGCTGAATATGCAAAACCATTTACCATTAAAAAAGAAAGCAAAAAAGATTCGGCACAGCAGTTGATCAAAAAAGCAGAAGGATTAAGCAGTTCCGTATACAGCGAAGATTCTTTGAAAAAAGTAGATGATGCGGTGAAAGTGTTGAAAGAGATTGTTGCATCCACATCAAAGGATAAGGGAGCTGAAAAATTGTCTGCACTCTATGACAAGACAAACAATGCGGACAATGCCAAAGACCCATTGAACTACTATGGATATGCACAGGGTGAATTTGCTTCTAAACTTGGTGATACGACAACGACGACACTTCGTGCAGGCTTCTCAAGTTTGTTAGACAAGACACTGCTTCCGGATTTGACAACAAAGATTCCGGCAGCTACCTATGACACAGCATATGCGAACTTGAAAAAAGCAATTGATAATGTGGAATACAAAGTAGTGAGTTCCTACGGTGATGATGATTTGGATTTGGATGATGGTGAGCCGGCTGCTAAGACCACAGTGAAGAAGGCAGCACTTACGATTAAAAAAGGTAAAAAATCCATTGCCGGTAAAACGGTGAAATTGAAAAAAGGTAATTCCTTTAAAATCACAGCAAAGAGAACCAATACAACGAAAAAAGTCACTTACAAATCTTCCAACAAAAAGTATGTGAAGGTAAGTGCAGCCGGTAAAGTAACGGCGAAGAAGTATACAAAGAAAACCGTAACAATCACAGTAAAAGCAGGTACATTAAAGAAAACCTTTAAAGTGAAAGTTACAAGATAGGATGATTGAATTATATGGAGCGGATAACGAAGAAGAAAGCAATTGAAATCATTGGCACGGCGGCAGCACTTTTGGTATTGTTTGGCATCATCTGGTATGTAAGCAGTTCGGTGAAAAAGACACCGCTGATTAGCGAAGATGGTTTAGAGTATGCCAAAGCCACTGTGGTGGAAATTGTAAAAGGAAACAGCGGTGGAAATAATACCGGTGAAGGAGAGATGGCGGGAAGTCAGGATGTGAAAATAAAAATCACATCCGGCTCCCACAAGGGAAAAACCGTAGAAGCAAATAATCTAAATGGTTATTTGTACGGGGCAAATTGTCAGGTTGGAACAAAAGTAATTGTACAGGTTAGTGCATATGGTGATGTAATCAATGCCAATGTGTATAACTACGACAGAGAGTATGTCATGTATGCTTTAATCGGATTGTTTTTACTGATACTTTGTCTCATCGGTGGAAAACGAGGAATTTACTCCGCTATCGCTCTGGTATTTACCTTTATATGTATCATCGGTTTATACCTTCCCCTGCTTTATGAGGGAGCGAGCCCATTTCCTTTAACGATTGCAGTCGTTTGTCTGATTACCATTGTATCGCTTCTGTTAATCGGCGGATTTACAAAGAAAACCGTATGCGCCACGATAGGAACAATTATGGGAGTTGCGGTATCCGGAATTATCGCCATGCTATTTGGAAAATTGTCACACATATCCGGATACAACACCGAAGAAATTGAAAATCTGATTTATGTGGCTCAGAATTGTAAATTACAGGTAGGAGACCTGTTATACTCCGGTATTTTGATTGCTTCTTTAGGAGCGGTTATGGATGTGGCAATGTCCATTTCCAGTACGATACAGGAAATTCATGACAGGAATCCTGAGATTAGCAAAAAGGAATTATTCAAATCCGGAATTCATGTCGGAAAAGATATGATGGGAACGATGTCAAATACATTAATCCTTGCTTTTACCGGAAGTTCCTTGAATACGATGATTATGATTTATGCGTATTCGTATCCGTACAACCAAATAATAAATATGTATTCAATCGGGATTGAACTATTAAGAGGAATATCGGGAACCATCGGAATTATTTTGGCGGTGCCGTTTGTATCACTGATTGGTTCTCTGTATCTAAAACCAAATAAATGAAAAAAGAGAGGTAATGAATTATGAAACTGAAAAAATTAATTGCAACATCACTTACTATGGCAATGGCATTTACACTTGCGCCAATTGCAGTACCAAACCAGTCGAAAGCAGCAACCGCAACAATTACATTGTCCGGTTCAACATCGATTTCTCCATTGGCTCAGCAGCTGGCAAAACAGTACGCAAAAGAAAATAAAGGAATCAAAATTAACTTTACCAATATTACCGGTTCCGGCTCAGGAATTTCAGATGCAATGAACGGAAAGGTAGACATCGGAATGTCTTCTCGTGCTTTGAAAGCAGATGAAGCAGCGGTATTAAAGGCAAATGTAATCTGTAACGATGGAATTGCGATTGTTGTAAATAAAAGCAATCCGGTCGGAAATATTACACCGGAACAGCTCTATGACTTGTATGCAAAGAAGACAACAAACTGGAAGAGCATTGTTTCTTCTTATAACAAGGAAGCAGCCGTATACGGACGTGAATCCGGCTCCGGTACAAGAAGTTGCTTTGAAGATGTTTTGAAGAATGATTTCAAAAAAGACATTGCGAAAAATTATGGAAAACTGGACGCTGAAATTTCAACAACCGGTGCGATGCAGACATCAGTAAAAACAAATCCCGGTGCAATCGGTTATATGTCACTTGGTGATTTGGATGAGAAACAGGTAAAAGCTGTAAAATTCAATGGTGTATCTCCAACAACAGAAAATGTAGCAAATGGTACATATAAGATGAGCCGTCCATTCGTACTTGCAACAAAAGGGGAAGCAACCGGAGCAACCGGAAACTTCATTAAATGGATTAAGAACAGCAGCAATGCAAAGAAAATCATTACCAAAATGGGATTTGTAAATCTGTCTCAGGTAAAAATTGCTCCACGTCAGATTAAACTGAATGTAAAGAGCAAAATCACTTTGAAAAAGGGCAAGAAAAAAACAATTAAATACACGGTTTATCCTGCTAATGCCGTAAACAAAGCTGTGAAGTTTAAATCTTCTAATAAAAAGGTAGCAACCGTTAGCAAAAAGGGTGTTATCAAGGCAAAGAAAAAAGGTAAAGCAACGATTACCATTACAACCGTAGAGGGTAATGTAAAAGCAAAAATCAAAGTAACAGTTAAGAAAAAATAATAGGAAAAAGTCATCCAAAGGATGACCGATGGGGCGCAGGTTTTGACGAGTCCTTAGCGGATATCGGAAAAAACTGTGTCCCTTTCCCTATATGAAGGAGACACGCAAAAATATGAAAGTACATAAAAAATTATCGGATATTTTGTTTCGATATCTTTTATTCCTTTTTACCATTGTAACGGTAATTGCTGTTATTATGATTGGCGTTTATATGTTTCAGTCCGGTGGACCGAGCATTGCGAAAGTAGGAATCAAAAACTTTTTGTTTGGAAAGACATGGGATACTTCCGTGGAACCGGCAAAGTATGGAATTTTACCATTTTTGTTATCATCCGTATTCTCTATGATTGGAACCGTTGTGATTACCGTTCCGGTTTCCATTCTGGTAGCGGTAGGAATGAGCCATTTTATTCCGAGACCGGTTGCCTCCGTACTTCGGACGGTAATTAGTATGCTGGCTGGTATTCCATCGGTTATTTACGGATTTTTGGGAATGATTCTTTTAGTTCCTTTTGTGCAGAATATGTTCTCACTTCCTGCCGGATTAACACTTCTTTCTGCGATTGTCGTATTGATTGTAATGACACTGCCAACCATTATTTCGGTCAGTGAATCAAGTATTACAGCGGTGCCGGAGGAATATATGGAGGCCTCGTTAGCGCTTGGCGTCAACCGCGAGTATACGATTTTACATATTATTGTGCCGGCGGCAAAATCCGGTATTTTATCAGCGGTTTTATTAGGACTTGGACGTGCGGTCGGAGAGACGATGGCGGTAATCATGGTAGCTGGAAATGTGGCACAGATGCCAAAACTGTTGGAACCGGTTCGGTTTTTGACAACGGCGATTGTGACAGAGATGGCTTACGCAAGTGAGGAGACCTCCGGTGTTTTGATGGGAATCGGACTGGTATTATTTGTATTTATCGTTGTGATTAACGGTCTGTTCTATGCACTAATCAAACGAACGGCAGCCGGAAAACGATAGAGGAAAGGAGATAGCAGATATGGTATTAAAAAGTAAAGTGCGGATTTCCTCAATTTTGTTTCGGTTTGTGGTAATACTGCTCACGGCGGCGGTTGCCTTTTTGGCAATTGGATTGATTGGTTATCTCTTGAAAAAGGGACTTCCCTATGTCAACCGTGCATTTTTATTTACAGAGCCGGACATTTTGATGGATTCTTATGGAATCAAACCGATGATTATCAATACGATTTATACGGTGGTACTGACATTGATTTTTTGTATCCCGTTAGGAATCGGTTCGGCAATCTATTTGGCGGAATATGCCAAGCAGGGAAAAATTGTTTCGGGAATACGATTTGCAATTGAAATCCTTGCCGGTATTCCTTCGATTGTGTATGGCTTATTTGGACTTAATTTTTTCGTCCGTAAAATGGCAATTGGAGATTATGCAGGTTCGATGTTAGCCGCATCTTTAACTCTTACGTTAATTGTTCTGCCAACGATGATTCGAACGACAGAGGAGTCTTTATTAGCGGTCAGTCAAACGTACCGCGAGGCAGCGATTGCAACCGGTATGTCAAAGTTTTATATGATTCGCAAGATTATTCTTCCATGTGCAATATCGGGAATTGTTGTGGCAATTATATTGAGTATTGGACGTATGGTAAGTGAATCGGCTGCTCTTTTATACACGGCAGGAATTGCACAGGATTTACCGTCGTCTGTGATGTCACATGTGACGGAACCGGGGGCAACGATGACGGTTCAGCTTTATTTATATGCAACTGAAGGCGGTGCACCGGAATGGGTGCCGTATGCGATGGCAGCAGTGCTTATGGTATTTGTTTTGTTTATTGAAATTTTGACCCATGTGATTGCGGCGGTATTCAAAAAGAGAAGGAAAGGATAAGAGAGTATGAGTATTGTATCAACGATTGATTTGAATTTAAGTTATGGAAAACACCATGTATTACATGATGTGACAATGGATATTGATAAAAATGAAATTACGGCACTGATTGGTCCATCCGGTTGTGGGAAGTCTACTTTTTTGAAGACATTAAACAGGATGAACGATTTGGTTCCGGGGTGTAAAATAAGCGGTGAGGTACTGTTTGACGGAACGGATATTTACAGCCGTAAAGTAGACGCTGCTGCACTGCGAAAAAAGGTCGGTATGGTCTTCCAAAAAGCGAATCCGTTTCCGGCAAGCATTTATGATAATATTGCTTATGCGCCAAAATACCACGGAGTGCACGGACGCAAAAAACTGGATGAAATTGTAGAGACCAGTTTGAGAAAAGCCGCTCTCTGGGATGAAGTAAAAGACCGCTTGAAAAAGAGTGCTTTAGGATTATCCGGCGGACAGCAGCAAAGACTTTGTATTGCACGTGCGATTGCACTGGAGCCTGAGATTATTCTGATGGATGAGGCAACCAGCGCACTCGACCCGATTTCAACGCAGAAAACGGAAGAACTTATGGTAGAACTGAAAAAGAATTATACGGTAATTATTGTGACACATAATATGCAGCAGGCTGCGCGTGTGGCAGATAAAACAGCATTCTTTTTCATGGGTGATTTGATTGAGTATGGTAAGACAGAGCAGATTTTTGAAAATCCACAGAGGGAGAAAACAAAAGCATATGTCAGCGGACAGTTTGGTTGATATTTTTTATAGAACAACATGTGTAAAAAAGTAAAATGGCTATTGCGCATAATAGGGATAATATGGTAAAATTAAATTACTAAATTTTTTATGGGAGGTAAATATTATGGTGAAGATGAAAAAAAGGGTAGCTGTTGTTTTATTATTTGCGTTATGTCTGGCGCAGATTCCTGTTGCTCCGAAAGCAAAAACAAAAAAAGTCAAGTTGAATCTAACAAAGGTTTCTCTTTTGCAGGGGGCAACTGTACAGCTTAAGCTGTTAAACAAGAAGGCAGGGGCTGTAAAGTGGTATTCAAAAAATAAGAAAAAAGCAACGGTTACCAAAAAGGGAAAAGTGACCGCAAAGAAAACAGGCAGTGTAGTTGTTTATGCAAAATATAAGAAAAAACAATACAAATGTAAGGTGACAGTGAAAGCACCGGTAAAGGCAGCCAATCTAAAAGAAAATAATGCGGTATTTACGAAAAACGTCTATCAAAAAATAAGTAAAATTCAGAGACTTGTGGTGAAACAAGAGGTCATTTCGCCAAAGGGAATTTATGAGATTTATCAGTTGTTAGCGGCAATGGATATTCAGGAAATTACAAATAGCAGCAGTGAGAAGTTTGTTGGTGGAATTTCACTTGAATTGCAATTTAATGATGGAACAAAATTAGGGTTTACCATTGGAAAGAATCTCGTGATTGATGGAAAACAATATAAGATTGCGGAAGATGTTTCGGAAAAAGTTGGGCAGTTGCTGAAGCAGTATAAGTTGTAGAGGGAAAAATTAGAATTTACAAATTAAGGCGGTATATTTGCGTGATGAATATACCGCCTTATTTATTTGATGTAATACGCATATTGTGGTCGTAAAACGCTCGACATTTGCAAGAAAATATATTGACATTTAGGGAGCAGTGTGCTAGTATTTGGTAAAAGAATCGATTCTTTCCTAAATAAAAAAGGGGAGAGGATATTATGGGCAAAGCAGATTTGGCAGAAAAAAATCTTCTTCGTTATAAGGATGTCTTTTCAGATGTGGCAAATGTTAATTTGTTTCACGGTGAAAAAGTGCTTGCAGAAGAAGATATTGTCGAGGAACAGACAGAACTTATTTTTAAATTACCAGCAGATGCTTCTTTTAGACAACTTTTTTTTGATGTGCCTATGAAGTGCAAAAAAGCAGGTACTGATTTTGTATTTATATGTATGGAAAATCAAAGTGATATTTGTAATATTATGCCTGTTAGAGATATGGGATATCAATATGCCAAATATATGGAGCAGATAAAGGAATGGCAGAGAAAAAATAGAATAGAAAAGAATTATCCAAATCCAATTACAAAGGTGATTCAGGATGATCAAAAATTAAAACCTGTGATTACACTTGTTTTAAATTATGGAAGTAAAGCTTGGAATGAGCCAATTTGTATGTCTGATTTGTTGGATATACCTAAAGAATATAAAAAGTTTTTGGAACCATGGATAATCAATCATCAAATTCATGTTATCAATTTGGCTGGACAGAGTGAAGACGAATGCAGTAAATACTGTTCGGATTTTAAATATATTGTACGATATTTAAAATATCAAAATGATAGAGATAAATTGGATCAGTATTTTCATGAAACAGAATTTAAGTTAAAACATCCGGATGCTTTTTTAGATTTGATGTCAGCAATGACACATGATTTAGGATACAAAAAGGCAAAAAAACTTATAAAATGGAATAAAAGAGAAAAAGGAGGTACAATTTCTATGTGTGTATTATTAGATATGTACGAAGAACGTGGCGTAGAAAAGGGATTGGATGTAGCGATTAATATTTTGCAACTGTCGGCAAATGGCATGACGGAACATGAAATTGCGAAAGAACTTTGTGTTTCGGAAGATGTTGTGCATAAATTTATTATATTAAATAATTAAAAGAACTGGAGGATTTTATTATGGTAAAACACATTATTTTATGGACCTTGAAAGAAGAACTTTCAGGAGAGGAAAAGGAGACAATTAAGCAGGGAATTAAGGAAGGCTTAGAGGGGCTTTCGGGACAGATACCGGGTCTTTTGGAGATTTCTGTTCGTACGGAATGTCTGCCAAGCTCTACGGTAGATGTTATGCTGGATTCAACTTTTGAAAGTGCAAAAGCGTTGAAAAATTACAGCACGCATCCAAAACATGTAGCAGTAGCTGATGGTAAGGTAAGACCATATACAGCGAACAGAGCGTGCATGGATTTTGAAGTGTAGAAGATTTTATGTAAAATAAAAAAGAAGGATTGACACCGTGTCAGTTTTGATTTATAGTAATCATTGTGACACGGTGTCAGTTTATTTATCATGAAATTAAGAGAGGAATTTAATTATGCCGGCATGCTCGGAAGAAAGAACCAATGCGCGTAAAGAAGAAATTATAAACGCATGTGAAACGTTATACCAGACGATGAGTTTTAAAGAAATTACAATCAAACAGATTGGTGAGGTTACGTCATTTTCAAGGACATCCATTTATAATTATTTTGAAACAAAAGAGGAGATTTTTTTATCCCTTTTGACGAGAGAATATAAATTATGGGTGGAACAATTACAAAAAATTTTGGAAAATGAATCGATGACGGTACCGGAACTTGCAAAAGCTATTGCAAAATCATTGGAAGACCGATGGCAGCTTTTGAAGATTTTATCCATGAATCATTATGATTTGGAAGAAAACAGCCGTACGGAGATGTTAGTTGAGTTTAAACTCGCGTATGGAAAAGCATTGGATGTGACGGAACAATTGTTACAAAAATTCCGTCCGGAGTGGGATGCGGAAAAAAGACAGGAATATATTTATGCATTTTTCCCATTCATGTTTGGAATTTATCCGTATTCTGTTGTTACGGATAAGCAGAAAAAAGCAATGGAAACAGCAAAGGTAAATTGTCTGACACATACCGTCTATGAATTGACGTATGCGATGGTAAAAAGATTGTTACAATAGTATAAAACTGGAAGGAGAATTACGATGTATTTAGAAAAAAATCAAGGACCTGATGATGTAAAGAAATTATCAATGCAACAATTAAATGTGCTTGCAGGCGAGATGAGAGAAGCACTTTTTAACCGATTGACAAAGACCGGCGGCCACTTTGGACCGAACTTTGGTGTGGTGGAAATGACAATTGCGATGCATTATGTATTTGATTCACCAAAGGATAAATTTGTTTTTGATGTGTCGCACCAGACCTATCCGCATAAGATGCTTACCGGCAGAGGAGAATAAAGAAGCTGCACGAAGTATTGAAAAAGAAACCGGTAAAAAAGTTACACTGATTAATCCACGTTTTGCATCTGGCCTGGATGAAAAACTGCTCTCGGATTTGAAAAAAAATCACCGTGTAGTTGTGACATTGGAAGACGGTATATTGGAGGGCGGCTTTGGACATAAAGTTGCCGGTTATTATAGCACTTCCGATATGAAAGTATTGAATTTTGGCTTGAAAAAAGAGTTCTACGACCGTTACGATGCAGAACAGCTTTTGGAAGAAAATCATTTAACCAAAGAGCTGATTATGAAAGATGTTATGAAACTATTACATGCATAAAATGCTAGATGTGTCAATTGTTTATCCGCATAATGCAGTGATTTTGAATATGCTATGTTGTATAATATGGGTATATTCAAAACATTATATGAAGGAGGATAACCATGACAAAGACTAGGAAAAAAACATTAGCCGTATTGATGGCACTTGCCGTTGTGATTCCGGGAGGTGTTGCGCCTACATCAGAAGCAGCGGCTAAAAAAGTTAAATTAAGCAAGACAAAGGTCAGCATACAAGTTGGCAAAACGAAAAAGATTTCAATCAAAAACGCAAAAAAAGGTGCCAAAGTAACATGGAAGACATCAAATAAGAAAGTGGTTAAGATTGTAAAATCAAAGAAAAAGGGAAAAAAGGCGTATGCTGTAATTAAGGGCGCAAAAAAAGGTGCCGCTACGTTGCGCGCCATTTATAAGGTTGGGAAGAAAAAGAAAACGCTGAAATGTAAAGTGAAAGTTACGAAAAATACGGCAAATAAAATTGCAACCAAGCAGCCGACTGCTCCAACTAAGAAACCGGGTTCTCCTTCCGGTCAGCCAACTGCAGTGCCGACGCAAAGTGTCGTAAGCGCAACACCTGCAGTAGAGAGTAAGAGCAACTACAGTTTCTTTGATGACTATACGTTAGGCTATGATAAAGATAATAAGGAAATTGTTGCTTATAAAGATGGAAAGCAGATGTCATTAGAAGAAGCAGGAGCCAAAGTGTATAACAATTATGGAGATAATATTTTTGCAAGCCAAATTGCAGATAATAAATGGAATGCAGATAGTATTAAATTGACTGCACCTTTACAATATACAACAGAAGACGGTAAGGTACATGATATTAACAGCATGCTTACCAATTATGACTTTATTGCTGATCCGACTGCATTAGATAATTCGGATAACGATGGAAAACTTTATGTATACGGAACAAATGAAGGATTTGATTATGCGGACGGTAAATTGGCTGCAAATTCTTATTCCAATAATTCACTCAGTATCCTTTCTACTTCTGATATGGTGAACTGGACCGATGAAGGGACGATGGATAATACAAATTTGAATAATTTGCCAAGTACAGCTTCTGCTAAGAAAAAGGAAAAGAATGGCTGGACAACAAAGGCATGGGCTCCATCAGCTCTCAAAATCGATGGCGATGGAGATGGTGAGGATGAATATTATATCTTTTATACCGATGGCGGAGGAATAGGATATGTTCGTGGTGATTCACCGGTTGGTCCATGGCATGATGATTTAGGACAGAAAATGTTTACCTCAAAGTCAGAAGGATGCGAGGGAGTAAAATGGTGTTTTGACCCGGCAGTTCTTGCAGATGACAAGGGGAATGCATATATTTATTTTGGTGGTGGAAATGACGAAGAAAAATATGTTCAGACCGGTCGTGTGTGCAAATTAAAATTTGAAAAAGGCACAGGAATTGTTTCTCCGGATGGTATACCAAAGACCTTGGATACATTCTGCTTCTTTGAAGATGGAGAAATTAACCAGATTGACGGTAAATACATTTATTCCTACTGTACGAACTGGGATGTAAAAGAAGATACGCCATATGTTGGAGCCGTTCAGATTGCGGCATACGTATCTTCGGATCCTATGAATATCTGCTTTTTCCCAGATAAAATTGGAAAAACCAAGTTTACGGATGAAGAAAATGTAGAACATAATTATCTTGGTACTATTTTAGATAATCCAAGTAAATTGTATGGTGAGACTTATAACAATCATCATCATATGCAGAATTTTAAAGGACATAATTACATCTTTTATCATTCAACTGTGCTTAGTAATACATTATATCGTGATAGCAAACAATATCGAAATTTACATGTAAATGAAATTGATATTGATACAAAGAATGATAAGATTACGATTGAGCCTTCCTATGAGGGTGCAAAACAGATTGAAAATGTGAATCCATATAAGAATGCGGATGGCACGGTTAAATATATTAATGCAACAACAAGTGCTAAGAGTGCAGGAGTGAAATCTTTGCGAGATGATCGTACTGTTGTAAAATCATATAATGGATCACCGATGGTACTAGATCAGATTGATACCGGTGACTGGACTAAGATTAGTGGCGTTGATTTTGGAACCAATGGATTGAAAACAATTAGCGCAGAAATTGCAGCAACATCAGGAGAAGGTCAGATTGAGGTATATTTGGATGCTCCTACAGCTGCAAAAAACAGAATTGCAACTATTACATTGGGAGATACCAAGGGCTTGTATGCATTCAGCACGGCAAATGTTGATCGTGAAGTGAAAGGTGTTCATGATGTGTATTTTGTATTCCGAGGAACAGGCTATAATGTGGCTTCCTGGGCATTTTCAGAAAAAACAAATCCAGAACTTCCGGATCTTTCTGCAAGACCAACGGTAGAACCAGTTCCAACAATGAATCCAAATGTAAAAGTAGGATGGAATGCGGATAAAACGGAATACGCTGTTCCGATTACAGAGGAAAATATTGTTGCAGAAGGCGGTGCAGTAGCAGAAGTAGACCAATATAATGGAACAGCTTCTCTGGTATATAATGGTCAGTATCCGGGTGTTTGGGTAAACTTGCCGGCAGAAATTACGGATAATCAATTCCAGACAGTAGAGATAACCTATGAGAATCAGGCCACAGATGCTGATTTTGGTGCAGCGATTCGATATGCAACATCGAAAGGTGATGAGGGAGTCATATGGCCGGGTTCAAGTCCATTTGCATCAGGTGAGACAACAAAGACAATTGAATTAGATTTCACAAAGAAATTTGCAAAAATAAAGATTTTTGCAGCTTCGGATTTAAAAGATGCCAAATTAATTATTAAGTCGGTTGTGTTAAAACGCGAGGCAGGAGCAACTGCACCGACAGCGACACCAAAACCGTCAGCGCTTCCTACCACAGCACCAATTGAGGTAACTTACGGTTGGAATGCGGATGAAACAGAATATACGCTTCCATTAACGGAAGAAACCGTTGGAAAGGGAAATGGCACGGAGGTGTCTGTAGATACAAATGCTAAGACGGCTACCATAACATATGATGGTGAATATCCGGATGCATTCCTGAATATGCCAGGGGATTTGTCCGATACGAAGTTTTCATCAATCATTATTAAATATGATCGTCTGACCGAGCAGGACAAATTTGGTTACGCGTCTCGTTACACAGATAACAAGTCAACGGATGTAAATATTAAATGGGCAACTGTGAGTGAAGCATTTGCACCGGATGCTCACGAGGTGGAGATACCGTTAGACAAGACAAAAGATTTATATCAATTTAAAATATTTGGAAATGCATGTGATAGTGCTGGATTTATCATTAAAGCAGTGATACTAAAAAAATAGCTTGATTTGATTCCAAATGAAGAAGGATTTTGACAAACTTTTGAAAGAATGTCAAAATCCTTCTTTTCTATTTGATAAGAAAAAATTGAAATTTGCAATTTAATGCGGAGTATGGTAGCATTTTCCTTACAATTTATCTCACAAAGGAGAATGGTATATGATTCGCTTGATTGCTTTTGATATGGATGGAACGGTTTTAAATGATGAGAAAAAGATTTTAAAAGAAACAAAAGAAGCGCTTGAACAGGCGGCCTGCGCCGGTATTGAAATTGTGCCTGCGACCGGGCGGCCATTTTGTGGTATTTCGGATGAAATTTATCGACTGGATGGAGTTCGTTATGTGCTTACGACAAATGGTGCCGGTATTTATGAAAGGGATTCCAAAACCTGTCTTTATGAGGATGCAATTCCACTATCTGCCTATCTGCCAATGCTTGCCGAAGTGGAGGCATATGATGTGATGGCAGATACCTTTTTAAAGGGCGGTGCGCTTATGACAAAGAGAAAACGTGACCTTTTGCCAAGAATGCGTTTGACGAAAGAAATCCGTGATTATATTTTGTCGTCACGGCAGGTGGTAGAAAGCCAAGTGGACTACTTGCGTGAGCGAGGCGAAGATGTTGAGAAACTGACAATTAACTTTGCTTATGATGAGGACGGTCACCGCATTGATTACGATGCGGTCTGGGAGGTTCTTAAAAAATATCCGGATGTGAATGCTGTATCCGGTGGCATGAAAAATATTGAGGTTACTAAAAAGGGCGTTTCGAAAGCGAGCGGACTTCTGTATCTTGGGAAAAAACTTGGAATTAATCCAGAAGAAATGATGGTGTTTGGTGACAGTGGCAATGATTTGGACATGATAAAAATGGCAGGAATCGGTGTTGCCATGGCAAATGCAGAGCCCGAGGTTTTGAAAGCCGCAGATTTTGTCACAAAGAGTAATAATGAAAATGGGGTAGGGGGATTTTTGGCTTCAGCAGATTATTAAAAAATTGTATTTTATGCGCCGCTCTCGCTTAACAAACGCGCAGGGGTATCGGCAGGTCAAAAACCCCTGCGTATTTGTTAAGCGAAAGCGGCACACAAAGGGCAAACAATCGGAACACAAATTACGGAAACTGAAAAAACAAGAGAACAAAACCCATTGAAGGAGGAAAAAAATATGTTGACATCATTAGCACTGATTTTTTTAGTAGGACTTTGTATGGCGGCGATATGCCAGAAATTAAAACTTCCGCGCATTATTGGAATGCTTGTGACCGGAATGGTGCTTGGGCCGTATGTGCTGGATTTTCTGGATTCATCTATTTTGTCAATTTCTGCAGAACTCCGCAAGATGGCATTGATTATCATTTTGCTTAAGGCAGGCTTATCGTTAAATTTAAATGACTTAAAAAAGGTGGGAAGACCAGCGATTTTACTGGCTTTTGTGCCGGCATCATTTGAGATTGTTGGATATGTGCTGTTTGCACCAGCCTTTTTGGGGATTTCACGGATTGATGCTGCGGTGATGGGGGCAGTGCTTGCTGCGGTTTCACCGGCGGTTGTTGTACCCCGCATGGTGCAGTTGATGGAAGAAAAGTATGGAACAAAACAGTCTATTCCGCAGATGATTATGGCGGGGGCATCGTGTGATGATATTTTTGTCATTGTTTTGTTTACAACCTTTTTGGGAATGGCGCAGGGGGCAAAAGTAAGTTTGTTAAGGTTTGTAAATGTGCCGGTTTCAATTCTTCTTGGAATCCTTTTGGGAGCGGTAATTGGCTATGTTTTGTATCGTTTTTTTGAAACGGCATATAAACATCATAATTACGTGAGAAATAGTACAAAAGTTATTCTCGTACTTGGTGTATCGTTTCTTCTGACAGCAGTGGAGGGATGGCTTGATGGAAAAGTTGCTGTGTCAGGACTTTTAGCAGTTGTCAGTATGGCGTGTGTGCTTAAGGCAAAATGTATTCCTGCGGTATCTAAGCGGCTGTCGGAGAAATTTGGAAAACTGTGGATTGCGGCAGAAGTTATTTTATTTGTGTTAGTTGGAGCAGCGGTCGATTTACGCTACACGGCGGCTGCCGGTGGATTTGCTGTGCTGGTAATTTTCCTTTCACTGATATTTCGTATGGCAGGTGTGTTTGTTTGCGTTTTGGGTACCGGGCTGTCATGGAAAGAAAGACTGTTTTGTGCCATTTCATATTTGCCAAAAGCGACGGTTCAGGCGGCGATTGGTTCGGTGCCGCTTGCTGCAGGATTAGGCTGTGGAAAGATGATTTTATCGGTGGCGGTTTTGGCGATTTTAATAACCGCACCGCTTGGCGCACTGGGGATGGATTTGACGTATAAAAAATTGTTAGCACGGGAGGAAAATAACTGAAAACGTCTTGAAAATGTCAACTTTGTGTGCTTAAATGAATAAGAGAATATGAGAAAAGAAGGGAACAACATGAAGAGTGTTTATTTCGTGCGCCATGGACAGACCGTATGGAATGTAGAAAATAAAATTTGCGGCGCAACAGATATAGAACTTACTGCTCTTGGACATGAGCAGGCGATTGAGACAGGAAAGAAGATTTTAGAGAAAAAGATAGAGGCGGATGTGATTTTATATTCTCCGCTGGTGCGGGCGAAAGATACCGCATTACATATTTCAGAAATAACCGGGATTCCGGCAAAAGAGGAAATGCGCTTAAAGGAGCAGAATTTCGGAAAGTATGAATCGACAGCAAGAGATGGTGCCAAGTTTCGTGAGGCAAAAAAGCAGTTTGTCGAACGATATGAAGGCGGTGAGTCGATGCTTCAGCTGGCGCAGCGTGTGTACAACCTGCTAGATGAGGTGAAAGCGTCCGGCAAGACTTGTATTTTAGTGGCGCACAACGGAATTGCAAGAGTGGTGCAGTCTTATTTCTATGAAATGACAAATGAAGAATATGCGGCATTTGGTGTGGATAACTGTGCGATTTTGCAGTACGAATTTCCGGGTGAGGAAAATGGGGGCGCTAAGGCATGAGTGCAGGAAAAAAAGCCGGCATGGATATGACGCAGGGAACTATCTGGAATAAAATTTTATTGTTTGCGCTTCCGTTAGCAGCAAGCAGTATGTTGCAGCAGTTATTTAACTCGGTGGATACAGCCGTTGTCGGTCGGTTTGCGAGCAGTGAAGCACTGGCGGCAGTGGGAAGCAATGGCTCATTGATTTCTTTGATGATAAATTTATTTATTGGAATTTCTTTGGGAGCCAATGTTGTCATTGCAAAATATATCGGTCAGAAGTCGGAGGAAAATGTGCAGGCGGCTGTTCATACAGCGATTGTTGTGGCACTTATCAGCGGTGTTTTTGTTATGATATTCGGACAACTAATTGCAAAGCCCGTACTTACGCTGATGGGAACACCGGATGATGTGCTTGATTTGGCGGTACAGTATTTGCGAATTTATTTACTGGGAATGCCATTTATCATGCTTTACGATTTTGGCTCATCGATTCTGCGAAGTATTGGTGACAGTAAGAGACCGTTGTACAGTTTGATTGCGGCAGGAATTATTAATACCGGATTGAATCTGCTGCTTGTGATTGTGTTTCAGATGAGCGTTGCCGGGGTTGCGATTGCAACCGTGATATCCAATCTGACGAGTGCCAGCATAGTAATGTACATTTTGATGCATGAAACATCGGTTATCCGCATTGATAGAAAACAGTTAAAAATTGTACCAAAAGAATTGAAAAAAATATTAGTTATCGGGATTCCGGCAGGGCTTCAGGGAATGATGTTTTCCATTGCCAATGTGTGTATCCAGAGTGCAATTAACAGTTTTGGGTCGGATGCCATTGCAGGTTCTGCGGCGGCATTGAATTACGAATTTTTTGCTTATTTTGTTGTCAATGCATTTGGACAGGCAACCGTGACCTTTACAAGTCAGAACTTTGGTGCCGGTGAGCCGAAACGGTGTCGGAAAATTTTCCATACGGCGATGGCATTATCCCTTGTGTGTTGTGGTCTGCTGTCACTGGTGTTTGTTGTGTGGCGAAACTTTTTTCTGCAGATTTATACAACAGACCCGGCAGTCCTTTTGTATGCCAAACAGCGAATTGTCATTGCGACAACGTTAGAGTGCTTAACATCCGTGTATGAAATCAGCGCGGGAGCGATGAGAGGGCTTGGACGTTCTTTGACGCCTGCGTTAATTACATTTTTAGGTTCCTGCGTGCTGCGGCTAATTTGGATTGCGACAGCGTGTAAGATGGTTCATGAATTTTGGGTTTTGCTTATTATTTACCCAATTTCGTGGGTTGTTACAGGTTTGATTATGATGATTGCATACGAAATTGTGAAAAAACGCGTGCTTGAAAGGAAATGGGCGTAAAATGATGTGGCTGTTATTTGCTTTTTTATCTGCTCTCTTTGCAGGGCTTACAGCAATTCTTGCAAAGTGCGGAATAGAAAATATGGATTCGAATGTGGCAACTGCCATCCGAACGATTGTGGTATTAATATTTTCGTGGGTATTGGTTTTTGGCATGGGAGTGCAGAATGGAATTTTTCATTTATCCGGAAAAACCATTACGTTTCTTGTGTTATCCGGCGTAGCAACCGGAGCATCGTGGCTCTGCTATTTTCATGCACTTCAGATTGGAGATGTGAACCGGGTTACACCGATTGATAAATCCAGTACCATTTTGACGATGATTCTTGCGTTCTTATTTTTGGGGGAGACGGTTGGAGCGGTTCAAATATGTGCAATGGTTTTGATGGGAGCCGGAACGTATCTGATGATTCAAAAGAAGGAAGCAGAAACGGGCAAGAAAACAAAAAAGACATGGCTTTTATATGCCCTGCTGTCGGCAGTGTTTGCCAGTCTGACTTCGATTTTGGCAAAGGTTGGCATGCAGGATGTCGATTCAAATTTGGGAACGGCTATCCGCACCGCCGTTGTTCTTGTAATGGCGTGGGTTGTTGTATTTGCAACCGGAAAACAGAAAACAATTCATGGAATTGGCAGAAAAAATGGGGTGTTTCTTGTGCTGTCCGGTGTGGCAACCGGAGCGTCGTGGCTCTGTTATTTCCGTGCGCTGCAAACAGGACCTGCAAGTGTCGTTGTGCCGATTGATAAATTAAGTATTCTGGTTACGATTTTCTTCTCGTATTTTGTGTTTGGCGAGAAACTTACCAAAAAATCAGGAGTGGGGCTGGTGCTTTTGGTAGCAGGAACGTTATTGCTTTTGAAGAAGTAGGGTGAATCTGTCAAAAATAAATTTATTTAAAAATAAAAAGATTGACAATTTTATAATAAAAAAGTAAAATGAATTTAATATTTAGCAAAGCATAAAAGGAGGAGAAAGCGATTAAGGTTTGGGGAGATTCAAAGGACAGGAAAACCGCATTGATGGATGATTCCATGCAGCGGGTTACTTATGGGGAACTAAAGCAAAAAATAATCGACGTGGGAAGACATTTAAGCGTTAGACAACTGGTCGTGATAGAGATGGGAAATAACATGGATTCTGTTATCTTTTATCTTGGATGTTTGTTTCGAGGAACTGTAGCTATTCTTGTACATGAGAATCTTTCAGAGTTTGAATTATCCGAGTATATTGTAAAATTTGAGCCGGAGTATTTGTTTTTGTCAAAGGGAACAAATGAATTGATTTTGGAGAGGACAGGCTATCAAGTAGTAGACATTGGCAGCAAACGTGTTCTGTTTGAAAAAAGAGTGAAGGTGCAAAAAGAGATAAATCCGAATTTGGCAATTCTCTTGCCGACTTCAGGCACTTCACATGTTTCAAAATTGGTTCGTATCAGTAGAAGAAACCTTTTGGATAATACCAAAAATATCTGTCGTGCATTAGAGATTGAGAGTACAGATGTTGCGATAACATCGCTGCCACTTTCCTATACTTATGGTCTTTCCGTGCTGAATACACATTTGCTGCGACATGGGACGGTTCTGCTTACAGGGAAAAGTGTGGTTCAGAAAAGTTTTTTTGAATTTGCAAATGTAAATGGTGCTACCAGTTTTGCCGGTGTGCCCTATACCTATGAATTATTAGAGAAAAGTGGACATTTACAAAAGGATAACTCGATTCAAAAATACACGCAGGCAGGTGGAAGACTTTCGCTGAATTTGTGTGATAAATTTGCGAAGTATTGTAAAGAAAATGATAAGACATTTACGATAATGTATGGTCAGACCGAAGCGACAGCAAGGATGACTGTGCTGCCCTGGCAGGAAATTGAAAGAAAAAGGGGAAGTGCAGGAAAGGTGATTTGTGGTGGTAAATTATGGATTGACGATGGCTTACATAATGAAGTAGAAGGCGAGATTTTTTATGCCGGTAAAAATGTGAGTATGGGATATTGTTATGGAGTTGATGACTTAGCACGTGGTGACGATAATCAAGGAGTTTTAAAAACGGGGGATTATGGTTATCTGGACAAAGAAGGATTTCTTTATTTGTCAGGGCGTCGAAATGATTTTGTAAAACTGTTTGGTAAGAGAATAAATTTAAACAGCATTGAAAGAATGATTGACGAAAAGTTTGGCTTTGAAGTAATTGTTCGGGTGCAGGATGATGGAATTACGATTTTGTATGAGGAACAATGGGAGAAAGTGGTTTCTCTCAAACAGGAACAAATTCGTGGAGAGATTCATTTGCCACATAGACACATTAAATTTAAAAAAGTGGAGAGTTTTTTGAGAAACCGAAATGGAAAACTCTGTAAGGGGGAAAGACATGGAGACAACGCGAGATAAGGTGATTCGAATGATTCTTGAGGAAATGGATTCCAAAATAGAAGCGAGCGAAATTCAGGATGATACAAATCTATTTGAAGATTTGGAAATTGATTCGATAGCTGCTTTGGATATTGTCAGCAAGGTGGAAGAAGAATGGGGGGATTCGTCTTACGGACTATCCGGAGTTGTTAGATGAAATGGAAACGGTAAGTTCGTTTGTAATGTTTTTGGAAAATCTGTGTGGGGGTGAATAGAAGATGGATCATAAGAAAATGGCGGAATATGCCTATGAAAATATACCTTTTTATCAGAAATTGAGAGAGCAACCGGTAACTGACTGGGAACAATATCCGGTCATTGATAAGAAAATGATTGTTGACAAGAAAAATATGTTATTTGCTCCAGAGTATATTGGTGATTTGTATGCCAATCGTCTGCAAAAAGTGTTGACTTCCGGTTCTTCCGGTGATTGTTTGGAAATATATTGGAAACGAGGGGATAGTATGAAATCGCTGACATCCCTTTGGATGAAAAGAAAAAAATACTATGGAATCGTTCCCAGTGACCGTAGATGTTATTTCTTTACAACCAAGATTGTGGGCGGTAAGGAAATTGAAGTGGAAAAAACGGAGCATGGACTGGGATTTTGCAAGGCGGATTTGTCTTCAAAAAAACTGCTAGAAATTTATGAAAAAATGAAAGCGTTTGAACTCAAGTGGATTATCATACAACCGTCACTATTAATCTTATTTATGCAGTTAATAAAGAAATATCAGTGTAAACCAATTACCTCGATAAGTTATATTGAAGTAACGGGAGAACGGATTACAAATGACTGGAAAGAGGAGGTGGAAGCATTTTTTAACTGTAAAGTTGCCAGCCAATATGGGTGTTATGAAGTAAACTCGATTGCTTATGAATGTCCTTTTCATAAGCTGCATGTGATGACAGAAAATGTTTATGTGGAAATTGTGGAGGATAATCAAATCTGTATTACATCAAAGCATAACCGAGTGATGCCATTTGTGCGATACAAAGTTGGAGATAGAGGACGTCTTTGCACAGATAGGAATTGTTCTTGCGGAAGTCAGGAACCGATTTTGGAATTGGAGATGGCAAGAGATAATGACCTAATACAAAAGGCAGATGGAAGTGTGGCACATTATGATTGCCTTTTTGGAGTAATTGAGCGAATCAATTTGATGCTCGAAATGGCGATATTACAATTTCAAATTATTCAGACAGATTATGAAAAATTTGATGTTTATATGGTGGTAGATGACGAGGAAGATATTCCTGAGGTTCAGATGTTATTTAAGAAACTGTGTGATAAAGATCAGATAAGGGGAGAGTTTACTTTTTCCTTTGTTGATTATTTGTATTCAAGCGAAAAAACCGGGAAATTAGCTTGGTTTTGTTCAACAATGAAAGGAGTCTAATTTATGAGGGTAAGAGAAATTATGAGAAGGAGTTGTGCAGTGACGGCAATGGCCGCTTTGGTGGCTCATCATGTGGGACCTATTTACAATATTCGAGCAGCTGAACCTGCAAATGAAAGTGGTGTTACCGAACAGAGAACACAGCAAAAAGGAAAGAAAGATTACATCGTTAAGTTTAAAACGAAAACGGCGATGAAACAGTCCACAAAAACTTATGAGGAAAGTGCGGAAATCAATCAAAATGGAGAGGATAAATTGGAAGAAAACAAATTGGTTTCTTTGGAACTTTCCGGTAAAGAAGCAGAACAACTGGAAACGAATCAGAATGTTGAATTTGTAGAGGAAGATAAAGAAGTTTCTGCTTGTGGCGACAAATACTTTGCGGGAAAAGATAAGAAAAAACATAAGAAGGTGGAGAAAAGACATAAGAAAAATGAATCCAAGGTAGAATGGAATGTTCAGATGATTCATGCTGAAAACAAGGCAAAGAAATCAAATAACAAAGTAAAGATAGCTATTTTGGATTCCGGAGTTGATTGGGGGAATGATATCGATCTTGCCTATCAGACAAGTCTTGTTCCGGGAGAAGAAGAAATGACACAGATGTTTATGGATGGTTCCGGTCATGGTTCCAGTGTGGCTAGTCTTATTGCAGCAAAAGATAATGGTGAGGGAATTACAGGAATTAATCCAAATGCCGAAATTTATTCGTATCGTGTATTAGGAGATGGGAATAAAGCACCAATAAGCCGAGTGGTTGAAGCAATTTATATGGCAATTAACCATAAAGTAAATATTATCAATATGAGTTTTGGAATCAGTGAGTATTCGGAAACTTTGGAAAAGGCAGTACAGGATGCTGCAGATGCAGGAATTTTGGTTGTTGCCGCTGCAGGAAACACAGGAAGTGATGGTGTGCAGTATCCGGCTGCTTATGACGAGGTAATGGCAGTAGGTGCGGTGGATAAAGATGGTTCTGTAGAGCAATATAGCGCAAAGGGCGAGGAACTTGATCTTGTGGCGCCGGGTGAACTTGTTCGGACAACCGGTTTTATTGGTTCAGAAGAGGTGGTTTCAGGAACAAGTCTTGCTGCACCTCAGGTTGCGGCAGCAGCGTCATTGATTATGGAGAAAAATTTGAATGCTTCGCCGGAATTTGTTCGTGGTCTTTTAAATGAAACTGCTAACTTGTATGGTGAATCCGATGCATATGGAAGTGGACTTTTGGATGCTGAATACGCTTTAGCACAGTATGATAATTATAGTAAAAACTATACAAAAATTAATACACAGAATGGGGTCGAAGTAAAAGCAAACAAGCGTAAAGTTGAAACTTTTGAGGATACTGGCTGTGTAGAGGGAAGCTGGTTAGTCGATGACCATGAGGATATGATAGCAGAAGCATATTACTGTGTAAGAGCAGGAGCACGGTTTCCGGATTTAAAGGGAGTGAGAGAAGCGACATATGATAATATAAGATACTCATTTGATATGGGGTCAGAACATAGTGGTAAAAATGGAACAGAGGGACGAAAATTTGCTGGAATGAACCCAAATCCATGCTGGCATGGATATTATACAACAAATTATGTGAAAGCTGTCTTATATGCAACATATATTGCGGAGGCTGTCTATAAGTATAATACGATTGCCAGAACAGAATCTTCATTCGATTATGAATATGCACAAAAAATGCAAGATTCAGTTGAAGAACTTTATGGAACATCACAGGAAGGCTGGAAATATATTCTGTATGATTTGAAAAAAAATAATTCTAAGGCAAAAAACCAAAGTAATTCAAATGGATTCAAACGTGCTGTTATTTGGGGAATGGCGATTCATTCAGCAACGGATGTATATGCTCATAGCACTCGAACAAGGAGTGGTGATATTATACATCCATCAACTGGCATAAAAAATGGCGCAGATGATAAAGCGTATATAAAAGAACGATATGATGATGCTGCTACTGTGGCAAGACGGATGATGTTACGGTATAGTGAGAAAAAGGAATTACGTGTTACGGATCTTGAAGTGCCTGGTAATTATACTCGCAATTATGAGTTGAACAAGTATTCCGATTATATGAAAGAAGTAGGAAATGAGGTTCACTATACATTTGATTATTCAAATTCACATGGTACAAAATAACAGAATGAATTTTTGAAAAATGCAACTAAATACTCTTTTCAATCGTATTATTAGTAAATAAAACAATTATAAGGAGGTTCATATGAAAAAAATAATATATGCTGCCATGTTTTTTCTCGCGATTACAATGAT